>ENA-OSEO01000063-OSEO01000063.1-sediment-metagenome-genome-assembly--contig:-NODE-63-length-277195-cov-7.790284_pt1 | contig 277195 bp, 245 predicted proteins | sample MGYA00237883_ERZ534232 | MGnify/ENA metagenome assembly ERZ534232
TCCCATGCCTCCTTGCAGGCAGGAGTATGGGACAATTCAAACCAACGAGTCACCCATGGTGACGGTTTGACACTTACACGAATAGGGACCATTCCAACGATTCCTCCTGGGTTTTGACACCGTTCATCTTTTCAGAAAAAAATAACCGCCGGGTCGTTTCAACCCGGCAGCACAGATAAAGAGGTTTTCTTTGGGAGTCTATAGGATAAATGGAACCCGGAAATTGTGGGATTGGTAGACCACAAACGTCTCGACTTCCAGTATCTCAGGAACTTTTGCCAATTCTTTCTTGAAGAAATCCAACAAACTCAAACCTTCGTCTTCGCTGAGGATCACTTGCACAATCAAGTCGTATCGCCCGGTCACCACCACAGCAGAGATTACTCCGCGCAATCGTGCGAACTCCTGGGCTTTACGCCCAAGATCAAGTGTCTTGAGCTTCACTCCCATCATGACGACCTGGAGTCCAGGAATGCACTCCGGATTGATCAAGCCGGATATTTGGAGCACACCCTCCTCCATAAGCTTGTTGACCCGGGCCCGTACCGTGTTCTCCGTAATGGACAATTCGTCTGCGATCGCACTGTATGCCTTGCGACCATCAGCCAATTGCTTGATTATTGCCTTGTTGGTTTCATCAATTTTTTTCATCAGCCATTCACTCTTTGGAATTCCTTCATGAGATCCGCAAGCGCCTGGACATCCTCAACCGGCAATGCATTGTAAATGGAGGAACGGAGCCCGCCGACACTTCGGTGGCCTTTGAGCCCAAGCATTCCCGCAGCTTTGGTCTCCGCCAGGAATTTCTTTTCCAGTTCCTCGCTACCGAGACGGAATACGATATTCATCTTCGAACGATACGCAGGATCGACAGGGCTCCGGAAGAAACCACCGCTGGAGTCGATCGCATCGTAGATGATCGAGGACTTCAATGCGGCTCGTTTCGCCATGCCTTCGGCCCCACCGTTGCTCTTGATCCACTCGAGGACCAGTTTTACCGCCCAAATGGAGAATACCGGGGGAGTGTTGTACAAACCCTCGTCTCCAGCATGCAGGCTATAGTCGAGATAGGCAGGAAGCTTCTTGTTCTGCTTTTCCAACAAACTCTTTCGCATGATGACCAAGGTGGCACCCGCCGGTCCAAGGTTCTTCTGCACACCGCCGTAGATCATGTCGAATTTCTCGACAGGCACGGGCCTGCTGAGCAGGTCGCTGGACATATCGGCGATCAAGGGAACGGAACCTGTATCCGGCCAATCCTGCCATTCGATTCCCCCGATCGTCTCGTTGGAACAGAGGTAGAGATAGGAGGAATTGGCAGATGGCTTGACTGTCTTCGGGTCGGGAAGGCTCGTGAATTTCGTCTCGGTACCATCGTAGTAGACATTCACGTCGCCAAAAAGCTTCGCGTCGTTGGTAGCCTTGTTCGCCCACGTGCCGCTCTTGATATAATCTGCGACAGTACCGGGTCTGAGGAAGTTCATGGGAATCATCGCGAACTGCAACGTCGCACCACCACCAAGGAAGTAGACATCGTAATCCTCGGGAATCCCCATGAGTTCACGAAGGAGCGAGAGGCACTCGTGGTACATGTCCTCGAAGGGCTGTCCGCGATGGCTCGCCTCTATCATCGACAATCCTGCACCTTTGTAATCGAGCAGGTCATCGTGGATTTGCTGCAACACTTGTACGGGCAATACCGAAGGACCGGCGAAAAAATTCTTCTTGCGGCTCATAGCGCGCCTCCTTTCACAAGTTCATCAATGATTGCGCAGGCTTCGTCGCCAATCCTGAGCAGGTTTTCCTCGCTGCTGGCACCGATATGCGGAGTCAGCGTGACATTTTTCGCGCCAAGCAACGGGTAGTCGGGCGCAGGCGGATCGCTGGGATACACATCGGTCGCATACCAGGATATCCTTCCATCGCCCAAGGCAGCTGTCATCGCCTCGGCATCGACACAAGGACCACGTCCCGTATTGATTACGACCGGCTTGCGTGTGCATGTATTGATCAGATCCTCTCCGAACATGCCTTTCGTCTCGTCGGTCAAAGGAAGGTGCATGGAAATGTAATCGGCTTCCCGTACGGCATCGGCCGGTGTCGGAACCATCGTTGCCACAGGACTCGAAGATACGTACTTGTCATATGCAACTACTTTCATACCGAAAGCCAAAGCCCGTTCAGCAACCTTGGATGCGATATTGCCGATACCCAGCAACGCCAGCGTCTTTCCATAGAGTTCCCTGCGTTTTACGGATTTGAGCCATTCGCCGTTCTTCATGCCGTTATGCACTTCGACAATATGGTTCGGAACCGAGATCATGAGGGCAAAAGCCAATTCGGCAACAGCTATGGCGGAAGACTTGGGGGTATTGCGAACCAGAATACCTTTGCTCTTGGCGTATTCGGAATCGATATTGTCGATTCCCACTCCACCACGAATGATAAGCTTCAGGTTCTTTGCAGAATCGATGTATTCCTTTGTACACTTGGTTTTACTGCGTACAAGCACTACATCTGCTTCGGCCAGGCGGCCTTTGTCCACAGTGACTTCTCCGAAAACCTCGAGCAACTTTGGCAACGAAGCATCGAACGCGTCAGAAATCAATAACAGCATCACGTATCTCCTTCTTATTGAAACGTTGATACATGATACTGTATTAATTCGGGATTTGTCAAATAAGTATTGAAAAATTTACGATATGGCAAATTTCACGGTAACAACTTGCCGTAAACCGAGTAGGCTTCCTAAAAAAGGCGAGCGGGAAGGAAGCGGCTTGCCGATTCCCCTGGCGAGCGAGTGCAGGAAACGCAAGGCGAACAAGCCTTCCATTACAACCTGATATGCCTCGGTTCCGCCGGAGACCCCTGGAGTGTATGTGTTTCGGGCAACAAATCAAGGTCGAAAGGTGTCGTCTGGTACACATAATAGTTCAACCAATTGGTATACAGCAACTGGGCATGCGAATACCAGCTCACCACCGGTCCTTGCTCCGGATCATCGTTTCGATAGTAGTTCTTCGGCATCTCGATGTGCAGTCCCTTGTCGATATCACGCCGGTATTCCTGGTCCAGCGTCCCCGATTCATACTCGGGATGCCCGAATACAAACACCTGCCTTCCGTCTTCGCTCGCGACAATATACAAACCCGCCTCATCGCTGTCGGAGAGGACGTGCAATTCCTTGACAGCCTCCAAATCCTCGGACCTGACCTCCGTATGTCGCGAGTGGGGAGCCTTGAACGTATCGTCGAACCCCCTGAGCAAGGGAGTATTCGAAACTTTCACACGATGCTCGAAAATACCGAACATCTTTTTCTCCATCGCGTATTTGCGGATACCATAATGGTAGTACAGACCGGCTTGGGCACCCCAGCAGAGGAACAGGGTGGCGAACACATGGTTCGCCCCCCACTCCATGATATCACAGAGTTCGTCCCAATATTCGACATCCTCGAATTCCATGGTTTCCACTGGAGCCCCTGTAATTATCAAACCGTCGTAGGACAGCTTCTTCACCTGGTCGAACGTCTTGTAGAATTCCTCGAGGTATTCTGCCGAGGCGTGTCGCGACGTATAGGTCGCAGTCCGAAGGAAATCCACTTCGATCTGCAATGGCGTATTTGACAACCTGCGCAACAAACTGGTCTCGGTACTGGTCTTCAATGGCATGAGGTTCAGAATCAACAACCGGAGGGGACGGATATCTTGGCTCGCCGCCCGTTTCTCCGTCATGACGAAGATATTCTCCTGTTCGAGGACACCCTTTGCAGGCAATGCGTCGGAAATCTTCACTGGCATATCGGCCTCCTACAATTCCAACGCCTGGGCAAGATCGGCAAGCAGGTCCTCTATATGTTCGGTTCCGACCGATAGGCGTATCGTTCCCGGCTCGATTCCCGCAGCAAGCAACTCGTCTCCGGTCAACTGGCTATGGGTCGTGCTGGCAGGATGTATCACAAGGGATTTGACATCGGCCACATTGGCGAGTAACGAGAATATCTTCAACTTGTCTATGAACCGCGTCGCACCTTCAGCACCACCCTTCACAACGAACGTGAATATGGAGCCTCCTCCCTGCGGAAGGTACTTCTTGTACAACCCATGTGTCGGATCGGTTGGCAACGAAGGATGGTTCACACGGACCACATTGGCATGCTTGTCCAAGAAATCGACCACTGCCAATGTATTCTGCACATGACGTTCGACCCGCAGGGAAAGTGTTTCCAAACCTTGCAGGAACAGGAATGCGTTGAATGGACTGAGTGCCGCACCATAATCCCTGAGCAGTATCACGCGGGCACGGGTAATGAACGCCAGATTGCCTGTGGCTTCCGTGTAGCTGATTCCGTGGTAACTCGGATCCGGGTCCACGAACCAAGGAAATTTGCCCGAAGCCTTCCAGTCGAATGTTCCTCCGTCGACCACAACACCCCCGATGCTTGTTCCATGCCCGCCTATGAATTTCGTCGCCGAGTGTACAACGATATCCGCACCATATTCTATCGGCCTGAGCAGATAGGGTGTCGCGAATGTATTGTCCACCACCAGAGGTATCCCGTGTGCATGGGCTATTCGGGAAATCTGTTCGATATCGGACAGGTTCGCATTGGGATTTCCGATACTCTCTATGAACACAGCCTTCGTATTCGGCTGTATCGCTGCCTCGAGAGCTTCGAGGTCATCGGAATCGAAGAAGGTGGCTGTCACGCCGTTTTCTCCGAAAGTCCTACCGAACAGGTTGAACGTTCCACCATAGATGGTCCGGGCGGAGACGATATGGTCGCCATGGTGCGCGAGGTTCTGCATGGCTATGGTAATGGCTGCTTGGCCGGATGCGGTTGCCAAGGCTCCGACTCCACCTTCAAGGGCCGCAATCCTTTTCTCGAACACATCGGTGGTGGGATTCATGATACGGGTATAGATATTCCCGGCCTCGGAAAGATCGAACCGGGCCGACGCTTGCCTGCAATCGTCGAAAACGAACGAAGTTGTGGCATATATGGGAACAGCCCGCGCTCCGGTGGCCGGGTCGGGTTGTTCTTGCCCGGCATGCAGCTGGAGGGTCTCGAAATGTAATTTCTGTGAATTGCTCATACAATGGTTCCTTATTTGATATATGTGGGATAAGCGCGACCAGACTGGCGCATGGTGGACCGAAGGTGTCGCATGCTGCTGCGGACGGAGCCATACCGACGATTTTTGTTGTATGCTCTGCTCATCCAGGAACCTCCTTGATCAAAAGTATAAAAAAAACCGCCGGTTGTACACCGACGGCGACGACGTCACATGTACTGAGGCGATTAATAGCTCTTCATGGAGTGCATCTTACGAACTTTCTTCATCTGCTTTCGCAGCAAAGCCTTCTTTTTCCGGTTTTCAATTGTGGAAGGCTTCTCGAAATATTCGCGCTTTTTCCATTCCCGGATAATGCCCTCTTTCTCGACCATTCTCTTGAATTTCTTGATCGACTTTTCGAGTGGCTCATTATCGTCAACTCTTACGTAAGCTATAGTAATCACCCCCTTCCCTCAGCGTGGGAAAAATTTCTGAATCATCTTCCCGAATAAATCGCTTTTTGTCAAGCTATCGGAGAATCTCCTCGATAGGTGTCTTGTGTTTCTTCAAGGAAACGACAGTCAATTGTATCGATTCGCTGTTCCTGAAATAGTTTCGTCCCATCCGGAACACGATATCGACCGAATCTCCAGTGTTGAAGATAGTTCCGACTTCATCTGCGGCATTCCAATAGAGGGCAGGCCATCGGTATTGCCCGAACAGCAATTGCAGCTTGACATGGCCCGGCCCTGTACCTTTCGAGCGGTTCAGGAACTGGACCTCCTCCACCGTCGCCCCTTGGATAAGGAATTGCAAGGGGGGGTTGCCCTCCCCGTACGGCTCGAAGGTTTCCACCAGTGCGATGAGCTTGGGAGTCATATAGTCGGCTGGCAACTCGGCATCTATCAGAATCGGTTCATCCTCTTCATCGTCCCGCGATTCCAGTTCGGCGATCGTATCGTTTATACGCTTGCGCAACGTTTCGAGATGTTTCCGCTCCATACTGAATCCACCGGCACAACGGTGCCCACCGAAATCGAGGAACAGGTCCTCGAAAGCGCTGAGGAAGTCCCGGACATTGAAATGCTGGGGACTGCGGATCGAACCGGTTACCCTATCGGCATCGACATGTGCTATCACCATGCTGGGGGAGTTGAATTGGCGGAGCAGCCGTGACGCCATGATTCCAGTCAGGCCACGGCTGACCGTGGGGTCCTCCACCATGAGGAATTTGCCATCGAAATCCCCATGGCTGGATTTGGCTTTCGGCAACAACCGCTCCCAGGAGTCGTCCCCTTGCTTCTGCCTCTCCCGATTCAATCGCATCAATTCCCCGGCATACTCCTCGCATCGACGCATGTCTTCCGCCAGGAACATGTTCGCCGCGACTTGCGGTTTTCCCAACCTTCCGGAGGCATTGATCACAGGAGTCAACTGCCAACCGATATCCGAAGTCGACAACCTTTTACCGACAAGGTTCTGCATGGTCATGAGGGCGAGCAGCTCCTTCCGGACTCCCTCGGTCATGATCTTCATCCCCGAACGAACCATGATGCGGTTCTCATCAACCATCGGCATCAGATCCCCGATCGTACCCATAGCCACAAGATCCAGAATCTTTTCATACTCCACGGAAAGGGAGGGAACCGATCGCAGCACATATGCGGTGAACAGGGATACAAGCAGGTCGAGCTCCGAAGCGGTCCGGGTATAGCGGATGGATTTGCTGATACGCATCAAGCTGAAGAGGCTCTTTCCCACCATCTGTGGCAAGACCTTCTCGAACTGGTTGCGCAATTCGGCCATGTGTATATCGATTCCCGAGCCGAAGGCACGTCGCAGCAACTTCTGTTCGACCTCCACGTCCAGGGCAAGGATAGGAAGAGCGCAATCGAGAAACCGGATCATGCGGCTCTGGTGCACTTCGAGAACCCCCGGAACAATCTCCTCGATCAAACGATCTTCTGCTATCAGGTTCTTCATACGAACGGCTTCGATAATGACCGTCTCGTTGCCAGGCGTGGTGCTTCCCGGACAGGCGTGCAACAGGATCAACTCCTCGCGATAGAAATTGCTGCAGGCGAATCTGAGTGCCCAGATGCATTTCGCCACGACACCACAGCCTGCCAGATGCGCGAACGGATATCCACACCCTTCCAACTTCGGATCGATGACCGCCTCGGCGGCCGGTATGATATCCCCGGCCAAATGGTGGTCGGTGACAAGGACATCCATGCCCAATTGACGGGCAAACGCGACTTCCTCGATATTGGAGATACCACAGTCGACGGTAATCGCCAAAGTGACATCCTGATCGGCAAAGGCCTGTATACCATCCCTGGTCAACCCGTACGGCTCGTCCCCCTCAGGCAATCGCCAGAGGGTTTCGATACCCATCGAACGCAACTCCTGCACCAGCAGCACCGTGCTTGTTATGCCATCGACATCGCGGTCTCCGAATACACAGACCTTCTCCCCTTCGTCCCGTGCTTGCAGCACCCGTTCGACAAAATTCTCCATTTCATCGAACAAGAACGGATTGTGGAGGTACGAGACATCGGTTTCCAGGAAATACTGGACAGTTTCAGGCTCTACAGCTCCCCTACGTGCCAACAATGAGGCGGTGATGTAATCCACCCCAAACTGTTCGTTGAGCTTTCGGATCAGCTCCACGGAAACAGGATTCTTCTTCCATTCCTTCATATATCAACCTTAAAATAATATTCATGACATAGTTCCCTGCAACACGCCCCCGGCGAGGCTGCGCAAAGGCCCACCGAGTATGTTGGTGACATATCTTAGCATATATCCGACCAATCGGAGCGTAGCGGTTTCACTCAATTCCACCAAGACGGAATCGTGGTCGGACAGCGTCCTGGTCAAAACCAGGTATTTCCTTGCTCCAGGCCCCAAGGCCAGTTCATAGCCCCCGGTATCCACATCCGCACACTTGTCGCAACACGGCACGTGCAATCCGGTATTGAAAGATAGGATCTCATGTTCGTCAAAAGTCCTTGAACAAACAGGACATGCCGACAAATCGGGTTCCAATCCCATGATCCGGACAAATTTCCAGATGTATTGGATCAGCACACGCCTCGGATCCACAGACTCGTCGGAAAGGAGCAACACATGGTTGCACAGCACACTGAACAATTCGGAAAAATCTCCCCCGTGCATGCGCATGGCCAATTCAGCCAAGGTGTTTGCCGTATACAACCGGCGCAAGTCGGTACGGATTGCGTCGACCCTGTAGAGGGGATCGACATCGGTGATGGCATAGGTGTTCTTGGCCCCGTTGTGGTAAAGATAGAATGTTCCTATGGTGAACGGTTCGATGCCGCCCGCAAGCTTTCCCTTGCGTGCCCCATAGGCGACCGCGTCGAAAACACCGAGCGAGGGAGAAAGCAGCGTGACAAGCCGATGCAACTCGCCCCAGCGTCTGTTGGTAAGCACGACGGCTTCGCTGGTACTGTTACGCTCCATAGGGACACCTGGTGATAGTGTCGCCGGATGATGGCAGCGGGGGGTGAATCGGACACATCCTGTCATGCATGGAACCAGAGTAGCTCCTCACCGAAACTCTGTCAACCAAACCGACGGAAATGTGGTATGATGGCCGCATGTTCCCAGGCAACCCCCTACGTCGGACCATCCTACCAATCCTCGTGCTTCTCATAGGTTTTCCCTTGATGGCCATTTCTATGGTCCCCGGTTCCCGCTTCGAGGATCCCAATGCTTCGCAAACGATACTGGCAGGGAGGGATTTCACCAAGGAGTTGACCGATACGGAGCAGGTGTCCGCCGACCTGCTGGAGATACAGCTGACCACCATGGGCAAGGGCGATCCCCTCTACGTATGGTTCGGACACACCGGACTGGTGGTAACCGACAATCGGAACAACCGGAGCGTGATGTACGACTATGGCATATTCAGCTTCGACGACGACTTTTACCAGACGTTCGCAATGGGCCGTCTCAACTACGAGGTTTGGGCGACTTCAGCCGAAGCCCGTTACGATCTGGCGCGTAGTGAAAACCGCGACATCTCGAATATCACGATACACTTGCCTGACGCGGCGAAATTGGAATTGGTCAGGTTTCTCAATTTCAATATCCAACCCGAAAATTCGACATACTTATATCACCACTACAGGGAAAACTGCTCCACCAGGATACGCGATATAATCGACAAGGCGGTCGATGGACAGTTCCAGGCATGGGCTCGTGCGATCCCCATGGATGAGACTCTACGGCAATTGGTCATGCGCCACACGTATGCATCGCCGTTCGTCGATTGGACGCTGAATTTTCTGCAAAGCGGTTCCATCGACAAGCCGATCTCATTATGGGAAGCAATGTTCTTGCCGGCCGTACTGGAGCAGGCCTTGCTCGATTTCTCGTACATCGACGGATCGGGACATGCCGTTCCCATAGCAACCGATAGGAGAGTCCTCAACTCCGCTACTGTTGGAGCGAGGGCTCCGGTGCTCACGTCCTTCCAGTCCATGACACTGCCGGGCTTGTGGTTCGGTCTGTTGGTCGGGCTGGTGTCTGTGTTGTTCGGCCGGGCCATCGCCTCCAGCCGATTCAAGGTCTTCCAACGGATCGGACAGGTGGTCGATGGGCTCCTTGGATTTGTCTGGGCATTGGTGGTGGGAATACTTTCCAGCCTTTTGCTGTTCATGATGGTTGCCAGCAGCCATGACGTGACCTACTTCAACGAAAACATCGTATTCGCGACCCCTTGGGCAATAATCATGGCGGTGCAGTCGCTGAGAGGTGCCTTCGGAAAGGAAGCGTCCCGGAAGCGGTTCCGCAAGGCGAACACCATCATGGCGATCATCACCGGAACAACCATCGTCATGAAATTCATCTTCCTTGATCTGCTTGTCCAACAAAACTGGCAGATAGCGCTTACACTCCTGCCCATGTACCTATGCAACAGTTCCATCCCATTCGAACGCTTGTTCGAACGGAAGGCAAGGATGCTGGACGATTCCGATTGGTGAATCCGAACGGAACACTACAAGTCAGGACCCCCAACGGAGGTCCTGAAAAGTTTGGGAGGAGATCTTTCGGGTCAGAGAACGATTTTCGTCCCCTTCCCCTCATATAAAGCACCGTAGATATGTTCGGGATTGGTGATAAGCCCGACATTACCGGTGGTCTTCACAAAATCCATCATTGCCTGTATCTTCGGCAACATGCTTCCTGGAGCAAAATGCCCTTCTTCCACATATTGTTGGCATTCGGCGAGACCGATTGTATCGAGTTCACGCTGGTCGGGCTTCCCATAGTTCAGGCAGACCTTTTCAACCGCAGTGGATATGACGAACATGTCGGCTTTCAATTCCTTGGCCATGAGCGCCGCTGCCAAGTCCTTGTCGATAACCGCTTCCTTTCCCTCGAAAGAACCGTCGGCGTTGCGTACCACAGGAATTCCACCACCACCGGCAGCGATCACGATGACATTGTTGTCGACCAGGGTCTTCACCGTTTCCAATTCGACAATCGAAACAGGTTTGGGTGATGCCACGACTCGCCGATACCCGCGACCGGCATCCTCTACGACGTCCCAGCCATCGTTCAACCTATGGTGGTCCGCATCTTCCTTGCTCATGAACGACCCGATCGGTTTTGTCGGCTTCTTGAAGGAACTGTCGTTGGGGTCTACCACCACCTGGGTAACGACTGTCGCCACCTGGGGCATCAATCCGACTTTGACGAATTCGTTGTGCAGTGCCATCTGCAATTGGTAGCCGATTGCGCCCTGCGTGTCCGCTACGCAGGAATCCAGTGGAACGGCATGCAGGATCGACTTCGCATACTCCGCACGCAACAGGATGAACCCGACTTGGGGACCGTTTCCATGCGCGATCACTACCCGATGCCCCGCTTCGACCAATTTCACGATGTGGTTCGCTGTTTTTCGGGCGGCTTCGTATTGTGCCGATACGGTCACATGCTTGCTGTCCTCGATGAGCGAGTTTCCTCCGATTGCAATTACTATCAGTTTACTTGTTTCCATGGTATTCTCCGTTGATAACAGTTTCCCTTTCGGGTACCGGTATGCACAGTATACCAGCAATGCAACAAATTGCAACAACTTTCTTTCCATTGACAAAAACGTTGGCACAGTGGTACCGTTTTTCATACAATTGTTTGGGATAGTGGTATTTGTACCCATCGGTTCCCGACACGTAGCAGACCAAGGAGCGCCATGCATGCATAATGAACCCACTTTCGAGCAGTCGGTTGGACAACATCTTGTCACCGGTCTGCAAGGAGTATCCCTCGACGGGCAATTCATTGATTTGGTAAGGAACCATAAGATCGGAAATGTGATCCTCTTCTCCCGGAACATCGTGGACAAGTACCAACTGAAAGCGCTGTGCGCGGAAATCCACGACTTGATCCTACGGGAGACCGGTTTCCCTCCACTCATTACGATAGATGAGGAGGGGGGCATGGTATCCCGCCTAAGCCCCGACGCAACACATCTGCCGGGAGCTATGGCTATCGGTGCCACAGCCGACCAGGGGAATGCCTATACCATTGGCAGGATAGCGGCTTCCGAATTGCGGGCATTGGGCATACAATGCAACCTTTCCCCTTCGCTGGATGTAAACAGCAACCGCATGAATCCTGTGATCGGCGTCAGGGCCTATTCCGACAACCCCGAGACAGTGGCAAGCTTTGGCACCGCCATGGTCAGGGGGCTCACCGACGGGAATGTCTTGAGCGTTGTGAAGCATTTTCCCGGGCATGGCGATACCGATGTCGACAGCCATACAGGATTACCGGTCATCGAGAAATCGAAGGATGAGCTGCTTGCGTGCGAACTAGTCCCTTTCAAGGCAGCGATCGAGGCTGGCGTCCCTGCAATCATGACAAGCCATATCCTGTTCCCCGGGATAGAGAAAGAGCCGGTACCCGCGACCATGTCGCGAACAATCGTCACAGACCTCCTGCGCCATGAACTGGCGTTCGGCGGCTTGGTATGTTCCGACTGTCTGGAAATGGGTGCGATCAAGGACCACTATGGAACTTCCCGGGCGGCGGTGGAAGCAATTCGTGCCGGCGTGGACCTCGTTTTCGTCAGCCATACCTATGACCAGGTGGCAGAAGCTGCCGACGCGATCGCAGAGAGCATCCGCAACGGGTATATCGACTCCAACGAACATACCATTTCGGTTGAAAGGATCATCGAGGCAAAAAAACGGTTCGAAGCACCTTCCGAAGAGACATTGGATACGGTTGGCTCCGAGGAGCATCGCACCATAGCCAAGGCAATCATGGCCAGGGCTGTTTGCATCGGGAATATGCCCACGGAAACCTTGCCCGCTCTTGGGGACCAACCGTTGCTTCTCGGTTGCAGACCATTTTACACCACCCTTGCCAGCAATGGGGAGTCGGAAACACCCACCTTCCCCGATTGGATGGTGTCCCGACTCGGTGGCAAGGCACTGGTGACACCCGACGATCCGACAAATGAAGAGATCATCGCACTCATGGAAGAAACCCGTGGAGCCACATGTATCGTCATCGGCACGTACAACGGCCATATCCGGCAAGGACAACTGGCTCTGGCCAACGCCATGGCAGGAACCGGACTGCCTACGATCGTATGTGCACTGCGCAACCCGTACGACCTCGTCTACCTTGCCGAGAACATCCACAGCTTCGCGGTCTTCGAATACACCACGCTTGCCTTCGAAGCGATCCGTTGCGTATTGACACAAGAGCGTGCCGCAACCGGCGTGCTTCCGGTACATTGGTAACCAAAGGAGGCCACAATGCCGGACATGTTGGTCAACCTGTTGAACTTGCCGCCTGCAGAACCTCTGCTAGCGGCTCTTGGCTCGGAGGGAATTCAAATCCGACGGGCCATGGCTCCCGACAAGCACCTGATTCTCGATTGGGTCGAACGGTATGCCGGTACGCCTGCTGCGGGAGAATGCGAAGTGGCTTTCAGCCGTATACCGGTATCTTGTTTCATTGCGACCAGAAGCAAGGAGATCCTTGGATTCGCATGCTATGAGGCAACCGCCAGGAATTTCTTCGGACCGACCGAAGTACTGGAAACCGAACGGGGAAAAGGGATTGGAAAAGTCCTGCTTGTCCGCAGTCTGCAAGCCATGCGGGACGAAGGGTATGCATATGCGATCATAGGAGGAGTCGGTCCGGTGGAATTCTATGCAAAGAGTGTTGGAGCGGTTCTCATCGGCAACTCCACACCGGGAATCTACCGGGACTTCCTTGGCGGAAACGACGGTTGACGAAACCCAGTGGCCAGTACTCGCTCCGCCTGGCATGCAAGGAGTATACGTTACAGACAACTGGCACCACGCAAACAGGTCGGACTTTACCAAACACATGAATTCCGCTATTGTCTTTTCAAAAATCATTTGGGAGTTGCCATGTTGAGCCGTGACCAGAAAAAAATGTTTCTATTCGCCTTGTACCTCACTTCGATGGTACTGGTGAATACATTGGGTTCGAAAATAACCACCTTGGGAACAGTGCGTGCATCTGTCGGCGTATTCTTCATGCCTATCCTGTTTTTGGTGACAGATATCGTCGGCGAGGTATTCGGTCGCAAGACCTCCTCCCAATTCGTAAATCTGTCTACTATCATGCTCGTATTCATGTTCGTTATGATGGCGTTGTGCATCGTATTGCCACCCAACCCGACATGGGGCCTGCAAGAATCGTACGCATCGATATTCGGTTCCAGTATGCGCATGACCGCGGCAAGCCTCGTTTCATTCTTCTTCGCCCAACACTTGGATGTGTTCGTGTTCTCCGCCATAAAGCGGTTGACCAAGGAGAAGCACCTGTGGATCCGCAACAATGTCAGCACGATCATAAGTCAATTCATCGATACGACCATCTTCATGTTCCTTGCCTTCTACCATATCAGCGATCGCTTCACAACCGGTTTCATATTCAGCCTCATCTTCCCCTATTGGGCTTTCAAGGTCTTGTTCGCGTTGCTGGACACCCCATTGTGCTACCTTGGCGTCTGGTGGTTGAGAAGAAGCGAAGTCCAAGAGGTCAAGAAAGGTGATGCGAACACATGAAGACGACAGTGCTGTTTGGAGACAGCTTGACCGCTGGAAGGATCGGACTTGCTTTCAGACGATATATGCCCGTCTCCACCGAAGCACACGGGATCGAGGGCGATACCTGGCTCGGAGTCGCACAACGTGCACGGCGGTACTTCACCGGTAGGGTCTGGCATGCACGCGCAGCACTCGTCCTGCAGGGAGGGGCCAACGATCTCCTCATACCCCATATGATGGCTACCAACGACCTTTGGAAAACCTCCGGCAGCAGTCTGGTTCGCAAAGGAACACCCCCGTTGCCAACAGATACCGAATTCCTCCCCCTATTCACCACTTCCTTGGCCGAGATCAGCCGGGCCCGTCCCGACGCACATATCATCGTATGCTCGATTCCAATATTGGGAGAGGATCTCGACTCGGAGTTGAATGGACGGCGGCGGGTACGCAATACCGGCATGGAATCGATTGTCGGTATGTTCGGGAATACCGTTTGGTGCGATATCACCACGGTGTTGGAGGACCGTATCAACCAACACGACCTTTCGGGAGGCACGGAGCCTCCGACCTACCTGCTTGACGATCCAAGCAACTTGGAGCGTGATGTCCGGGTCATCGGGACCGATGAAACAAAAGCCGAAGCAATCTCCCGAAGTCGCAACCTTGCGGTCACTATCGACGGAGTGCATCCCAATGCAGTCGGCGCACAGGCGATCGCGGCTGCGATTACCGCCGCATTGCCCTGGTAAGTTGTCCGTTACCTCGCAGAAACAGCTTCACGGCTGGAACAACTTTTATTACATTGTAGATACGCATTACAACGTATCATTTCAAGTGGAGGATATTTCATGGCAGATCAGGAATTGTTGCCGATAGAGCAGACACTGCCCCGCAATCTTTTTGTACTCCCCCTAGTCGGAAATCCAATTTTTCCCGGCCTTTTCACACCTTTGGTGGTTGAAAGCAAAGAAGATATAGAGATCGTCACACAAGCAATGGCCCATGGAGGCGATATTGGCTTGCTTTTGGTCAAGGACGAAACAAAGACCGATTACGAAGCAGAGAATCTCTATAGGGTTGGTACAATCGCCAAAATCATAAAGAGGATCAAACTGCCCGACGGCGGTATGAACATTTTCATTTCGACGCTCAAACGTTTCCAAGTACGTGATTTCCACAGCAGTGGAAAATTCATCATGGCGGAAGTCGATTATTTGAACGATATCGAGGACAATCCGACCGAGCTGAAGGCCTGGACCAGACAGCTGATCACCGAGACCAAGAAATTGTCGAAGGGAAACCCCCTCTTCACCGAAGAGATGCGGTTGAACATGGTCAATATCGATCAAGCGGGAAAAATGGCCGACTTTATTGCCAGCATCATCAACATCGACCGCAGGCAACAACAGAGGATCCTGGAAACGCTGAATGTTCGCCGACGGATGGAACGGGTGCTCGTATTCATCAAGAAAGAGCAGCAGGTCCTTGCGATGCAGGAACAGATCCAGAACCGGGTGAACAGCAAGCTCGAAAAGAATCAACGCGAATACTTCCTGCGGGAGGAGTTGCGGCACATCCAGCAGGAGTTGGGCCTTACCAGCGATCCAAGAAGCGCAGTGTTCAACAAGCTTGCCAAGCAGATCGCCACACTCAACTTGCAAGGGGAAGTGGCCGAATCGGTGAACAATGAACTGGAGAAATTCCAATCGTTGGATCCCAACAGCCCCGACTATTCGATTACCCGGACATATCTCGAGACCATCGCGGCTCTTCCGTGGAATGAACCGAAGCCGGAGGATTTCTCCATGGATTCGGCACAGAAGATTCTTGAACGCGACCATTACGGACTGAAGGATGTGAAGGACCGTATCCTGGAATACCTTGCCGTACGCAAGAAAAAACAGGATACGAAGGGCTCCATCATCTGTCTTGTCGGTCCTCCGGGGGTTGGAAAGACTTCGGTGGGACGGTCGATAGCACGTGCGCTGAAGAAGGAATACTACCGGTTCAGCGTTGGTGGCATGCGTGATGAAGCGGAGATCAAGGGACACCGCCGGACCTACATCGGTGCTATGCCCGGCAAGATAATCCAAGGATTGAAGACGGTAAAGACCAAGAATCCGGTATTCCTCATAGACGAGGTGGACAAGATGGGCATTTCATTCCAGGGTGATCCGGCTTCGGCTTTGCTAGAAGTCCTTGACCCGGAACAGAACCAGGCTTTCAGGGATTATTATCTCGACCTTCCGTTCGATATTTCGGAGATTTTGTTCATTGTGACCGCAAACTCGCTCGAGACGATTCCACGCCCGTTGCTCGACCGTATGGAGGTTATCCATATCGCCGGGTATACCACGCAGGAAAAGCTTTCCATCGGAAAGAAGTATCTCGTTCCCAAGAGCTTGAAGAAGCATGGGCTCAATAGGAAGGAAATTTCGTACACCTCGGCGATTCTCCAGGAGATAGCCGAATCCTATGCGAGGGAGGCCGGTGTTCGCAACTATGAGAAATCGCTGGATCGTATCCACAGGAAGGTTGCACGGGAAATCCTCGAATCCTCACCGAAGCTGCCTATCAGGATAACCGAGGAAAAGATGATCCAGTATCTCGGGCAGCCGATATTCCGTGAGGATGAGATTCTCCGCGCGGATCGTCCCGGAATGGCCATCGGATTGGCTTGGACCAGCATGGGAGGAGACACGTTGGTGATAGAGGCGGTCACCTATCCCGGCAAGGGCGAGTTGAAGTTGACCGGCAAGCTGGGAGAAGTCATGCAGGAATCGGCCAGCATTGCCTTGACGCATCTCAAGTCGATTGCATCCAAGCATGGCATCGAGGCCAATTGGTTCGAAACCCACGCGATCCACTTGCATGTTCCCGAAGGGGCTACACCGAAAGACGGTCCTTCGGCGGGAGTTACCATGGCCACGGCATTCTTCTCGCTGATCAAGGATCAGACGATCAAAGCCGATCTGGCAATGACCGGGGAACTGGATCTTGTTGGAAAAGTGATGCCTATAGGAGGATTGAAGGAGAAGGTGTTGGCGGCTAGAAGGAACAAGATCAAGACAATCCTCATACCGAAATTCAATGCCCGAGACTTGGATGAACTCGATGCGGAGATCAAGGAAGGGATTACCTTCCATCCGGTCTCGACATTCGATGAGGTATTGTACCACGTATTCGATATCGGCTCGCAACACAAGGATGCCTAGATGATTGAATTGCTCAGTCCGGCAGGGACGCTGGAGAAATTGGAATACGCCTATGCCTATGGTGCCGATGCCGCATACATAGGCATGCAGGACTTCTCCTTGCGGACCCGGGCCGGAAACATAGGTGATTCCGATATCGGGTCGATGCGGGAATTGAAACGCGACAAGAAACTGTTCGCCGCGGTGAACAGCTATTTGCACGAGGACGACCTGGGGTTGCTTACCGATCGGCTCGAGGTATTGTCCACCTACCCGTTCGATGCGTTCATAGTAAGCGACCTCGGGGCTGCGTTGGTGTTGCGGGAACACTTCGGCGACTCGAGGGCATTGCATCTGAGTACGCAGGCCAACACGCTCAACAGCGCGGCGGTACGCGCCTACCGTGACCTGGGCTTCTCCCGCATCATCCTAGGGCGTGAAACTCCGTTGGGAGACATTGCCAGGATCAAGCAAGCGGTTCCGGAAATGGAGATCGAGACGTTCGTCCATGGAGCGATGTGCATGGCTTATTCCGGCAGGTGTTTCCTAAGCGCTTTCATGACCGGCAGAAGTGCGAACCAAGGAGATTGCGCCCATACGTGTCGGTGGACCTACCGGCTAATGGAACGGGAAGAAGACCATGATAGGCCAAGGGGCGAAATGGCTCTCGAGGAGGAGTCCCGACCCGGACAATACTTCCCAGTCTACGAAGGCGATGGATACACCACCATTCTGAGTTCCAAGGACCTCTGCATGATCGACCATTTGGCCCAGCTACGAGATGCAGGGGTAGACTCGATAAAGATCGAAGGCAGGATGAAATCGCTGTACTACGTTGCGACAGTGACCAGGGCGTACCGCAAAGCCCTCGACGCTTTGGAAGGCAAGGCCGACGCCCAGGACTGGAGGGTGTACCGTGACGAGTTGTTCCAGGTCAGCCATAGGGAATTTTCGACCGGATTCTTCTTCGATGCAGAGCAGATTGCCAATCCGACAGAGGTCAGCTACCTGAGGGATTACCTGCTGATAGGGACCATCCAGGAAGAAAAGGAACCGGGAGTATTCGCCTTGTCATTGAAAAATAAAATTGGGACAGGAGTACCTATCGAATACATAGGACCCAAGACCTTGGCTGTACAGGATGCCGATTTCAGATTGACGGACGAACAGGGGCAATCGATAGCCCAGGCGAACCACCATCAAAGGGTGTTTCTCCATACCAACAAACCGGTATCTAAAGGGTTCATAATCCGTAAAAAACTGAAATAGAGTCAAAAATCAACGATTTTACCCCATTTTTTCATGTATTTTCTTTGAAATTTGTTGTCATTTGGCTTAAATATGGTACTATTACCCTAAGAATCAATAGGAGGCTTGCCAATGACAATTCATGAGCAGATTGTAGCTCAGTATGAAGCTTACATCGCAGAAAATCAGAAATTCACCGAGAAGGGAATTAAAGCTTCTGCCGCTAGAGCAAGAAAAGCTCTTGGCGAAATCGCCAAGCTCGCAAAAGACAGACGAAAAGAAATTCAGGAAGAGAAAAGCGAGATTTAAACGCGACAAGCGTATGAATGTTACGGCGGGCCTATTTATTACAATAAATATGGCCCGTTTTTTCGTTTAGAGATCTGTCCCGTCATAAACTTGCGGTTGAGCTTCGAGCCGATTACCCGATGCCGTTAAAGGGAACGCAACAAGGTGAGGTGTTTGCGTCCTTTTTCCAGCTTTTCCTCGAACTCCGCCTGTTTTCCGCGTTCCTTGTCAATCGCTTCCTGCTTGGCATTCGACATGAACTGCTCGTTTGACAATTTCCTCAACGTCCCTTCCAGGGACTTTGCATTTCGTTCCAAATCGAGCTCGATCTTCCTGATCTCGGAATCCACATCGATGGCATCGCGCACAAAAACGAATACCTCGAAACCAGGTCCGGCTATAGGAATGGCTTTTGCAACCGAGGTTTCGGCGTGTTCATCCACAACCAGTTGCGAGGCTCCCACGAAGGTACTGATCAAGCCCACATGTTCGGCAACGAATCCGGTTGCGACGAACGCCTCATCGGGACGGAACACCATCTGCAATTTGCGCTCGTTGGGAATCTGCAGTTCGCTCCGCAGCGAACGGACTCCACGGACAAGTTCCTGCATGGCATCGACAATCGCCTTTGCGTCGTCATGCTTGCGCTCGTCCCGATAGGATGGATAGGGAGCATCTATTACCCGTCCGCTCGTATTCGGCAGTTTCCCGTAGATTTCTTCTGTGATGAAGGAGACGAACGGATGCATCAAACGCATCAACTCGGCCAGCAGGTCGAGCATGACACTCACCTGTCGATTCCGTTCCGTCTCGTCTTTTGTTGCCAGGGCATGCTTGGTCGCTTCCACATACCAGTCGCAAAAATCGTTCCAGAACACATCGTATATCGCCTGGGCAGCATCGTTGAAACGATACCCTTCGATCGCTACCTTCACCCGCGATGCCGCCTCATTCAATTGGTGGTACATCCACCGGTCCATGATGTTCAAGTCAGTTTCGACGATAGGAACAAGCTCCTTCCCTTCCAAGTTCATCAGCAGGAACCTGGTCGCGTTCCACATCTTGTTGGCGAACCTGGAGCCGAGCTTGAAGGATTCCATGTCGATCAGGATATCCTGGCCTTGCGCAGCCATGTAGCAGAGGGTGAATTTCATGGCGTCCGCCCCATACAAGTCCACCACTTCCAACGGATCTATACCATTGCCAAGGGACTTCGACATCTTGCGTCCCTGCTTGTCCCGAACGAGACCGGTGATATAGATATCCCTGAAGGGAACATCGTCCAAGAACTCAAGCGATGCCATGATCATCCTGGAAACCCAGAAGAAAATAATGTCATAACCGGTCACCAATGTGCTGGTTGGGAAAAACCGCTTCAGGTCCGGGGTGGATTCGGGCCACCCCAGCGTACTGAAAGGCCAAAGCCAGGAACTGAACCAGGTGTCGAGAACGTCCGTATCCTGAGAGATGTGGGAGCTGCCACATGTTGTGCAATTCGTCGGATCCTTCCGTTCAACCATCATATGGCCACAATCCTGACAATACCAGACTGGAATCCGATGTCCCCACCACAGCTGGCGGCTGATACACCAATCCCGGATATTCTCAAGCCAATGGCTATAGGTATTCTCCCATCGTTTGGCATAAAAGACGATTTTCCCATCTTTCCATGCACCGAGAGCCTTTTCCGCCATTCCTTTCATGGATACGAACCACTGTTCCGACAAATAGGGTTCGATGACTGTCGAGCAGCGGTAACAATGGCCCACATCATGGTTGTGATCGGTCTGGCCGATAAGGTATCCTCCGGAAACCAGGTCCGCGACCACGAGCTTGCGCGCACTGGTAACATCCATATTTCGATAGGCTTCCGGAACCGCATCGTTCAATGTACCGTCCGCATTGAGGATATTGACCATTTCCAAGTTGTGCCGACGTCCGATTTCCCAGTCGTTCGGGTCGTGTGCAGGTGTGATCTTCACCATTCCGGTTCCGAATTCCATATCCACATACGAATCGGCGATAATCGGGATTCGCTTGTTGGACAAAGGTAGGATCACGAAAGTCCCGACAAGGTGCGTGTAGCGTTCGTCGGCCGGATTGACCGCGACAGCCACGTCGCCGAACATGGTCTCGGGTCTCGTGGTGGCCACGGTAATGGTTCCACCGCCATCTGCATAGGGGTATTGGACCTGGTACAACTTTCCCGGAAGATTCTTGTATTCAACTTCGTCATCGGCCAAGGCGGTTCCGCAATGGGTACAGTAGTTGACCAGATAGTTTCCCTTGTAAACGAGACCCCGTTCATACAATGTCACAAAGGATTCCCGGACTGCTTGGGACAATCCATCATCCATGGTGAACCGCTCGCGTGTCCAGTCGCAGGAACTTCCGATCTTCTCCAGTTGTTGGGAGATGATCGCATGATGCCGCTCCTTGACTTTCCACGTCTCCTCTACGAATTTCTCACGTCCCAAATCCTGTCTGCGCAGACCCTTGGCTGCCAATTGACGTTCCACCACGTTCTGTGTCGCGATTCCAGCATGGTCGGTTCCCGGGACCCAAAGGGAAGGCCTTCCACACATCCTATGGTATCGGACCAATGTGTCCTGCAATTGGTTGTTCAGCGCATGTCCCATATGAAGGATTCCAGTAACGTTGGGTGGAGGCATGACTACCGTGAACGGTTCACCGGGAGCATCCGTATCCGGTTGGAAACAACCATGTTCTTTCCAATCCGCGTAAATCCTGTCCTCGAAATCTTTCGGGTTGTACGACTTCTCAAGCTCCACAGCTTTCATGGACTGCCTCCTAGGGTATGCAACTTCACTTTGGGTAACGATCACCCATACTAGCAAAATCAATTCATTGTGACAACAGAGAAACGCCCCGGACAACAGTGTTCGGGGCAGTACCAGTGCAAAGGAGGGCTAACAGGCTGCAAGCCTGTGAATTATTCGGTGACGGTCGGTTCCACCACAGGTTCCACAACGGGTACGGCAGGTTCATCAGCCTCCTCCCCCATCGGTTGGATCCCCTTGACGCGAAGGTCTACTTCATATCCACGGGAATCGAGATATTTCAATATCTCCTCAAGCGGATAATTCTCCAAGACTTGCGAAGCGGCCAATCCTTCGGTTGCACGCACCTGCACTACGGATCCTTCAGTTGCCGGAACCACGCGCGGAATAAGTCCGTTGGGTTCTGCCTGGGTCGACGGACCGATAAGCAGTGCACCAACCAACACGAAGACGAATGCGGCGGCTGCAGAGAGCAACATTGGGGTTTTTATGCGAAAGTCCTTGTGGAGAAACCCAATCTTGTTCTTCTTCTCCATGTAATTCCTCTCGATAAACTGGAAGACCTTTTCCTTGTGGGGGGCGATCTCCTGTTCTTCAAGTCGGGAGCCCGATACTACCGCATGCAATGTACGCAACTGTCCAAACCGGGTCTTGCAGGCTACACAATAATTGAGATGTTCCTCTACCTGGGTCTTCCACGGTTCGGTCAGCTCTCCATCCAGATAGGTATTGAGAATCTGGTCGTCAAGACACATGCATTTCCTCCCGGTCAAGCATCGATTCCATAATCTTCCTGGCTCGATGAACCCTGACCTTGACATTACTTTCGGAAATATGGAGTATCCCGGAAATCTGTTTGTAATTCAAATCGGCGTATTCCTTCAATACCAGCACCGACTTCAACTTTTCCGGCAATTTCTCCACAGCCTCCCGGACCAACGTCCTCGTTTCCGAATCTATCAGCGCATCCTCTCCGTTCCGAACAGGCACTTTCGGTGCTTTCTTGATCTTGTCGACCATGGCCTGTTCCCTCGATTTCCGCTTCATCACGTTGATCGCCAGATTCTTGGTCACTCGGATCAACCAGTACTTCGCCTCGTCCACGGAGCGAAAATCGATATTCTTTTCATAGAACCGGATGAATGCTTCTTGGCAGATATCCTCAGAGACGTCCATGTTGTAGGTTACGTGGTACGCAACGCGCATCACCACCGGGAACACCTCTTCGTATACCAGCCTGAACGATTCATTCTCGCTGCTCTTTATTTCCATACACTTAACAACTCATCCATGGTCTTGGTTACATTATTTTGTGACAAGCGTACCATCGGGAGTATCCTTTAGTTTGTAACCAGCTCTTTCCACTATAGCACGCAACTCGTCTGCCCGGTGATAATTCTTGTTCCGCTTGGCCTCCAAACGCTCGTCGACCAAGACTTGTATCCCTTCGGGAATAGACTCGGAAACTTCCTCCAACACTTCGATCCCAGCCAATCCCAGGCCCAGGATGCGATCCATATCGTATAGGCAGACCAATTTCTCAGCCGCAGGAACCGAATCGTCCTTGATCAGGTTCCACATATCGGCCAATCCCCGTGGAGCATTCAAATCATATCCGAGATGTTCGGCGAATACCTTCAGATACTCATGAGCGCCGGCAGAAAGCATAGTCGCAGCTTGTGGAGCCTCCCGTTTCAACGCTTGCACCTGGCGAACCAGATTCCTTCTCGCGTTCTTCGCGGCATCCATGGATTGCCAGGAGAATACCAGCTGCGACCGGTAATGGCCACCGAGACAGAAATACCGGTAATCCATCGGATCATACCCTTTGTCCTGCAATACCGAAAGTGTGAGGAACTCACCTTTCGATTTGGACATCTTCCCCGTCTCGTTGATCAAGAATTCACCATGGATCCAGTACTTGACCCACCGTTTGCCGGTCGCCGCCTCGCTTTGTGCGATCTCATTGGTATGGTGCACCGGAATATGGTCGATTCCACCACAATGGATATCGAACGACTCTCCCAGGTATTTCATACTCATCGCCGAACATTCGATATGCCAACCGGGATAACCTGTTCCCCAAGGGGAATCCCATACCATCACCTGGTTTTCAAACTTGGAATTGGTGAACCAGAGGGCAAAATCCTTGGGATTGCGCTTGTTCTCATCCACATGTATCCTCGCTCCCGACATGAGTTCCTCAAGATTCAACCTTGCCAACTCACCGTATCTGGGAAACGTGTCGATGCTGAAATAGACATTACCACCCGAAACGTAGGTATGGCCTTTTGCCTCGAGCCTTTTGATCAACGCGATCATGTCCTGTATATGGTCGGTTGCCCGGCAAGCGACGTGTGGACGTAAAATATGCAGTGCATCCGTATCCCGGAAAAACGCATCGGTATACATGCGGGCAATGGTGTATACATCCCGACCGGTCTCCTTCGACGACTTGAGCATCTTGTCCTCACCATCGTCGCCATCATCGGTAAGGTGGCCCACATCGGTGACGTTCATGACATGTTTGACACCGAAGCCGGCATATTCGAGCGTACGACGGAGCACATCCTCGAACACATACGTCCTCAGATTTCCGATGTGGGCAAAATTATAGACGGTAGGTCCGCAACAATACATCCTCGCCACGGGTTGCTCGATCGGCTCGAAAGGTTCGATGCTACGTGTCATGGTATTGTGGAGGGAAAGGTTCATTGCGTTCTCCTATTGTTGTCGATAGCGGGGAAATGAGATACTATACCCTTGTGAATACCACAATACGGAATGCAGGTGAAAAAATCAATATCGACCAGTTGATCCACCGGAATGTGGCCTTGGCGCCCTTGAGTTCCTTCGGAACGGGCGGAGAGGCGGACTGGCTTGCCGCTCCCAAGAACCTTCCGGAACTACGGGCGACTATCGGTTGGGCAAGGAAAAAGGACCTTCCGGTCACCATCCTAGGTGGTGGCTCCAATGTCCTGATCTCCGACGAAGGGGTCGAAGGACTTGTTCTGCTCACCTCCGGATTGACCGCCTATCACTTCAGGGGATCCATCTTCTGTACGCAAGCGGGGCTGCCGCTCGATACCGCCATCAATGTGGCGATAGAACATTCGTTGAGTGGACTGGAACCACTGGGAGGCCTTCCGGGTACTGTGGGCGGAGCGGTTCGGGGAAATGCAGGCGCAGGTGGACTTTGGATCTCGGAACTCATCGAGTGGATCGATTATCTTGATTCCGAGGGGAACTTGGCGCGATACCATGGAATAGACAATGGATTCTCCTACAAGCATTCTCCCTTTACCGGTACCGATCGGGTTATCTATGAGATAGCGTTCCGCCTTGTTCCCAACAAGAATTCCTCGGACGCGCGGTTGAAGAAAGAACAGAGCCGGACCGAGCGTTTGGAAAGCGGACAATTCGACTACCCTTCCGCCGGTTGCATATTCAAGAACCCACGCGGAACTTCGGCAGGCAAACTCATCGACGATGCCGGATTGAAGGGCATGACGATCGGTGGTGCCATGGTCAGCGAAAACCATGCCAATTTCATCGTAAACAATGAAAGGAAGGCTACATCAAGGGATATCTTCGAACTCAGCACCATGGTTGCGCACGAAGTGAAGAAACGCTTCGACATTGATTTGGAGCGGGAGATTATTCTTTTGGGACGATGGAATACTTGACCGAAACTTCTCCACTGCTGCCAAAAGCGAATTCCAGCACGCCTACTGACAAGCGGGCTTTGGCGGAAACCTCCACCACCGTATTCCCCGCCGCCTGGTCAAGCTCCAATCGTACGGTACCGACACCATATATCGACTTTTCCAAAGCATAGGTTCCATGCAAACCCAATCGTTGCCCCACTGAGATTTCCGGTTCACACGACAGGTCTATACCACCTACCGAACACGTGAATTTGACAGTGAACGTATAGGTGCGGGACTTCGTTCCCGACCGGTTCCAACGATACGTGCCGTCGAAGGAAATCCCGCCATCCCATGAATCCGCATGGTATCCCAGCTCCGTTGAGACAGACACGGTTCGGCGTTGGCTAGCTCCTGCGAATACCGTCGGTCTCCATCGCTTGTCATGCAACGACATATCGAACCGCAATCTTTGTCCCTCAAACGCCGATGCAAAATACAACTCATTTTGGGGAGAGTCTTTGGAAGTTGTCGATACCGAACCGACAGGTCCTGCGAATGTATCGATATCCAGCCGCTTGAAGGAGAATGCCCATGGTCCCTGCTCCAATTCCAGCTGTACGGCGGTGCTTGAACCAAAGCCCAACAGTGTGTCGTATACAACCCGCTGCAACAGACCTGCATGCAGGAACCCCGGCAATCGGGGAAGCGGATACGTCCCTATCCAACTCCAATATCCGACCCAGCCTGTTCCAACCGGTTCGTTGTGGTACCGAAGGACCCACGAGTCCCGATCTTCCGACTGTCTGTGAACAAGCGCCAATGCCATACGGACAATTCCCACCCGTAGGGGATACTCCAACAACGTGCCGGCAACCCCTACTCCGTTTGTTTCCGACAGAGGCGTTTGAAGAAACACCTGTGCAAAAATGGGCTGGTGTGGATTGGTACCCACGGTGATAAAGCCTCCGGACTTCCCATTGGTGGCGATAGGCCGTACGACCAGCTCCCGGCTCTCGAACGTCCTGTCCATCTCGAGACGAAAACCGCCTTCGATGAGCGCTCTGATCCGCGCATCTCCCGTCAGATCGCCAAAAGAAGTCTTGATAAAGCCGAATCGGGGGAAACCGACCGCCAGGCGGAAGTCGGCAAGGAAATCGGAATGGCTGTCCATATCCACCATATCCGCGATACATCGGAAAGACCAGGACACACTGGTATCGTGCAATGGTTCGAATTGCCCCGAATCGGAGATGATGATCCTTCGGCCCACTTCGGAAACAGTGAAATCCAAAGCGGAGGTTCCGGTTGCCGTCCGCATGCAAAGTGCTAGGACAACCAGGACGAAAAATAGCTTGGCTTTCGTCTTACCCATATCCGAATACATGTCGAAAGTGGAGGTATTGCATCGAATCCATTGATTTTTTGGTCTCGACATGTAAGAATGGTACCGGCTGTTTTCAGTTCATTCCCAAACAAAGCGAGTGGGGAGGAACCACGGAATGGTACACTTTCCCGAGCGAGTGCAGGGAACGTAAGGTTCGATACCTCGCCCTTGGGGGCGGCACGGGGGCGAAGCCTCCTGGATCCGGCTTTTACATTGGGGTGTCGGTACCTTTCATTGACAAATTTTTCACGTATCGTTAGCAGGAGGTTGGCATGGTGATTCTCACTCTCAATTGCGGTAGTTCTTCCGCAAAGTATCAGGTTTATGATTGGAACAATAAAGCGGTTCTCGCAGTTGGTGTCGTTGAACGCATAGGCTTGGAATACTCGGTGATAGAGCATAAGACCACAGGAAATGGTGAGTATACCGAAAAGGTGTCATGTCCGACCCATAAGGAGGCGATCGAGCTCATCATCAAGATGTTGCTTGACCCACTGCACGGCGTTATCAAGGATGTCAATGAAATCAGCGCTGTCGGTCACCGGGTATTGCATGGAGGTGAACTGTTCAAGCAATCGGCCCTGGTCGACGATGCCGTATTGGCACACCTGCGGGAACTGATTCCCCTCGGTCCCTTGCACATGCCTGCCAATATCATGGGTATCGATGCCGCACGTAAAGTCATGCCCGAGATTCCCCATGCGATCGTAATGGATACCGCATGGCATCAGACCATGCCGGCCAAAGCGTTCATGTATGCGGTTCCCCACGAATGGTATACCACGTACAATGTCCGTCGATATGGTTTCCACGGAACCAGTTATGTCTATACGGCAAAACGGGCAGCCGTACTTTTGGGAAAGGATCCGAAGGATACCAACCTGATCATTTGCCATATCGGTAACGGAGCTTCGATTTCAGCAGTCAAGAATGGTGTCGGTGTCGATACCAGCATGGGACTGACCCCGCTCGAAGGACTGGTCATGGGTACACGGAGCGGAGACCTGGATCCTGCGATCCTTCCGTTTATCATGAACCGTACAGGCATGAGCGCAAAGGAAATGGATACCGCACTGAACAAGAAGAGCGGACTTGTCGGTATTTGCGGTATGTCCGACCGACGGGATGTCCGTGACGAAGCAGCTGCCGGCAATGAAAAGGCCCAGTTGGCGATCGATATGGAATGCTACCGTCTCAAGAAATACATTGGTGCCTATGCTGCGATATTGGGAAGGGTCGATGCCTTGGTGTACACCGCCGGTGTTGGGGAAATGGCTCCCCATATTCGGGAAAAGGCAACCAAGGATCTCGATATCCTGGGTATCAAGCTTGATCTCGACAAGAACCGGATCGCACAATGTCGCAATGCCGAACTTGAAATCAGCACAGACGATTCGCCCACCAAGATATTCGTCATTCCAACCGACGAGGAGTTGGTTATGACCGAGGATGCCTACGCATTGATGAACGGTACATACGACGTACATATGAATTTCACCTACTCGTTCCAACACAAGGAGTATGTGAACAAGGCCAGGGCAGCCGGCTTGGAACAGGATTTGAAGAAGAAGCCCGAATTGAAGAAGATTCTCGCCCTACCACGCTAAATGGTATTTCTCGGTGTGACACTGGAAAGGGAGGTAACCGACGGTTGCCTCCTTTTGTTTGGTCACAGGACCTTCGACAATACTTCCTTCCCGATAATCTCCACACATGTCGCCGGTTCCTCGAATATAGGGCTATGCGCGGAGTTATCGAATGAATAGAAGCCTTTATCGGGAGCATCGATCAAATCGAAGTACTCCTTTGCCAGGTCGTAGGAACACGTGTAGTCGAAAACTCCATGGAAAAAATAGACGGGAATAGCGAAGGAGATACTTTCCTGCATCAAGTTGTGATTGATCAACTCATCCCACATCGCGCTGATACCCGAGTTTGCCTTACCTCGCCAGAGGTTCACCTTGTCTGAAATACTGTACTCCGAAAAAAGCAGGGATGGAAGAAAGATTCCGGAAATGACATTCTTCATATTCCGCATAGTCCCTACCCCAAGATCGTGCATGGCATAGTCCCTATATTTGGTATAGACAGGGGGAATCGGTCCCACCAGGGCAACCGGATCCAAGATCAATTTCCCATACACGGCTTTCCTTTTCGGATTTGCCCGATAGTGTTCGACTATGTAGTCGTAGGCCAGCTTTTCCGACAACTTCTGGTAGGATATCTGGGCGACCCCCAAATAGGCTTTGAATAGCTCGGGATACCGTTCGATTACCTTGATTCCAAGGTAGGTGCCACCCGAATGTGCCATGACATATATCTTGTCTTGTTGGAACCGGTCTCTCAGATAGTTGGCAAACTCCCCGATGAACCCGACCATCCCATCGATTCCTGCCTGTTTCTGGACAGTATCCGCATCATAGGACAATCCTGCTCCGGGTTGGTCAAGCCATACGACCGTAAAAATCTCCTCCAGACCGGTCGGATACCTTTCGGTAAGAAAATAATCTGGCATTCCGCCATGCAAGTAGAGGAGCACCGGATTGCCAATGTGTTTTCCTTTAATGAAAAAACCGACTTTCTTTCCACCAATTGTAAGCACCTCTTTGGTGGAAATACTTTCTGGGATTGTTTTTCCGGAAGAATCCCTGAAGGGTTTTGGCAAACCAGGGCTTTTCAAAAGAATCAACAGGAACACTCCGATGGCAATTCCAACTAGAATCAAGAGTACATACATACCATACCTGCCAATTTTCGAAACTAGTCGACGAACCTTCATCGGTTGCTCCAATCCCTGCACCACCCTTGGAAAGGCAACCTTTCAAATAGGGGAATAGAACACAGACAGCCTGTTTGCACGGTAGAGATACGAGGAACCTGCTCAAACGGAAGACCTGTCAAGCCGTTGCCGATTCCATGTCCTCGATGAATCGTTTTACCATGGCTACGGTCCCTGCGATACCCAAAAGTGAGGAATCGAGAGTCAAATCATAAAATGCCGCATTTCCCCAGGTCCCGGCAGCGTAATAGTCATGGTATTTCTTCCGTTCCTTATCGTACTTGGAGATTCGGGAAAGGGCTTCCTTGATCTCGATATTCTCATATCTGGCGATCCGCTGGGCACGTACCTTTTCCGGAGCATGGATAAAAATTGACAAATGGTTCGGGTTCTCCTTGAGAATATAGTCGGAACACCGGCCTACGATGACACATGGACCTTTTTCAGCCAATTGCTTTATTATTTCGTATTGGGTGAGGAACAAGGTGTCGCTGAGCGGCATATTGTAGACTGCTGTCGCGGCATGCCCCAAGGTGGGAATGCTTGAAGGTATGGTATAGAGGAAACGACTCGCAGCCTTCTCATCCAGATTCTCCAACACCTGCCGGCTCATCCCGCTTTTTTCGGCTGCCATGGAAATCAATGCACTATCATAGAATGGTATTTCGCAAGCATCGGCAAGGAGGTGTCCGATTTCCCGCCCCCCACTTCCGAATTGCCTGCTGATTGAAACGACTGTGTGTATACCCATAGCGTCCTCCTGTCACCCCTATTGTACCGCGGATAAGACGTCAATGAAAGAGGTAATTGGCATCGACGAAAGTTTGCCCTGCTTGTTCGCCTTTCACTCGTCGTGGAGGTTCGCAGAAGGAAACTTGGGTTCGCTGGTGGTATTGAGGCCCAATTTGCGCAACCCGTTCGAATCGCCTACCGAAGGCAAGTGGGTCAAATGAACCTCGCAACCGCGCAACAGGGGGAGTTTCTCCAGAGCATATTGTGCGGAGGGATTGATCGGTGCGGACATCGCGAGACAGATCAAGGTCTCGTCAAGGTCCAGGCTTACCCGCCGGCCACTCAACACTTCGCGTTTCAGGCGCTTGATGGATTCGATGGTCTGTTTTGGGATCAGGTCGATCGCTTTTGGAATACCAGCCAAGTGTTTGGCCGCATTCAACACCAATGCCGAGGAAGCATGGAGAATCTCAGAGTTGGCTCCGGTCACAATCGTACCATCCGCCAGTTCCATCGCAGCTGCACAGACAATTCCATCGCGGCCTTTTCCCTTGGCGGCAGCAATTTTCATGGCTTCCTCAGCGGCACCGACAGTCTTGCGCATCATGGGATTGAGTCCCAGCGATTCCATCATCAACTTCAACCGGACAATCGCTTCGTTGGACCCTATACCTTGTGCGTAATCGCATGCAGAGGCGAAATACCTTCGTATTATCTCCTGGCATGCCGCTTCACGGACCGCTACGTCGTCTACAATGCCGAAACCGCACCTGTTGACTCCCATATCGGTGGGAGACTTGTAGAAGGAAGGCTGGAGGGTAATCTTCTCGATAATACGTTTCAACAGAGGAAAAGCTTCCATATCACGCGAGTAGTTGACTGCCTGGATCCCGTACGCGGAAAGCTGAAAATGGTCGATCTGATTCACATCCCCAATATCGGCAGTGGCCGCCTCATAGGCGACATTCACAGGATGCTCGATGGGAAGGTTCCAAATCGGGAATGTCTCGAACTTGGCATACCCGCTCTTCACTCCCCGTCGATAATCATGGTACAACTGTGAAAGGCATGTCGCCAGTTTGCCACTTCCTGGTCCCGGAGCAGTCACCAGCACAACCGGGTGTTCGGTCTCGATGTAGGGGTTCGCACCATAGCCCTCGTCGCTGACAATCGTATCGACATCGGAGGGATACCCGTCGGTAGCCTTATGGGTGTACACCTTGATTCCACGTCTTGCCAACCGGTTCATGAATTGCACGGCAGCAGGTTGTCCGTTGAAACGGGTGACGACAACACGCGATACTGCAAGTCCCCAATCGGCAAAATCATCGATCATCTTGAATACATCGGTATCATAGGTGATACCGAAGTCACTTCGGATCTTCCTACGTTCGATATCGTCTGCAAAGATACAGACAATGACATCGATCTGGTCCTTCAAGGATTGGAATACACGCATCTTGACATTGGGATCGAAACCGGGAAGCACACGCGAAGCATGGTAATCGTACAGCAGCTTTCCGCCACATTCCAAATACAGTTTTCCGTCACATTCCTTCATCCGTTGCAAGATGGCCTGTGTCTGTTCGCGCAAATACTTCTCGTTGTCAAAACCCTTGTGTACCATACCTGTATCCCCTCTGTGGATTCGCTTTGTTATGCTGTGAAAAGAATAGCCTTGTCGATCGTTTCCTTTGCTTCGGGTCCGGACAATTTCTCCACGATTGCAAGGGCAAACTCGATGGCACAACCGGCTGCCCGTGCCGTAATGAGATTGCCATCGACGCAAACCCGATCCGTTGCGAATGAAAACTCCGGTGTATTCGCTTCCGCGCCAGGGTAGCAGACAGCCCTGTGGCCTTCCAATAGTCCCGCAGGTCTCAACACAACCGCAGGAGCGGCGCAAATAGCGGCTATAATGGAATCGGTATTTGCGATCAACAGCATCTTTTCATTCACTTCCCAGGAGGCGGCCAGATTTCTGGAACCTTTCCCTCCTCCCGGCAAGATCATTGCTGCATAATCCACCCCCGCTTCGGCCATAAGCGTATCGCATACCACGGTAATTCCATGGGCACCGGCAATATGCAATTTCCCCACTCCCGCCAAGACGACTGTATAGCCTGCGCGTCGTAGTATGTCAACAGGGGCAAGTGCTTCGATTTCTTCAAAACCCTCAGCCAATGCCACCAATATCCTGATGTCCGAATGTTTCATCCTCATGCCTCCAAATCCTGTTTTCCCTTGCGCAACGCCGATGCGGCACGACGCAAGACCTCTTCCGTTTCTTCCCACCCGATACAACCGTCGGTGACCGAAACCCCGTAGTGCAGATCCGTGGCATTGTCCCCGATCGACTGGCAACCCGGATACAGGTTGCTTTCGAGCATGAATCCCTTTATCTCGGACCGACCCCACACCACTTGATCGACGACAGCCCGCAATACCCGTTTCTGTCGCTTCGGATCTTTCCTTGAATTCGCATGGCTGCAATCGATGATTATAGATGGGACCAATGACAGTTTCTCCATGAGACTTGCGGCGGCTTCGACATCCTCCTCGTAATAGTTGGGAGCATGGTCGCCTCCACGAAGTATCAGGTGACCGCAATCGTTGCCGGTAGTCCGATAGATGGCCGAGTTGCCATGCTTGTCGATTCCGATGAACGCGGCGCTCTGTCGTGCACTCTTGATTGCATTGACAGCGGGAACATATTCCCCCCCCGTACTGTTCTTGAATCCAACAGCTACGGACATGCCGCTCGCCAGTGTCCGATGGGTCTGGCTCTCGGTGGTCCGCGCCCCTATGGAGCACCACGAGAGCATCTCATCGATATATTGGGGAACAATCGGATCGAGCATCTCGCATCCCACCGGCATGCCCAGGGATGTGATATCTATCAAGAGTTTCCTCGCGGTGGCTATTCCCTCCTGGATATTGTAGGAACCGTCCATCCTGGGATCCAGGATCAGACCCTTCCACCCGCCGATTGTCCTGGGCTTCTCGAAGTAGGTACGCATGACAACATAGAGTTTGTCGGAAACCTCCTCCGCCAACACCTTCAGCCGCTTCGCATATTCAATCGCAGCCGCCGGGTCGTGTATGGAGCAAGGGCCGACTATCGCGAGCAGACGTGAATCCATACCTTTGATAATACCATTTACCTGTGCCCGCGATTCGAGAATACTCTGCGTCAATTCGGCGGAGACAGGAAGCTTCTCGGACAATATGGCAGGACTCGCTAGCGGCTCGACACCACTGATCCGTATATCGATATTCTTCAACATGGCAAATCCGATGCCTCCGTTATTGTTCGTCTTTCTTGTCGGTCTGCTCGTCGGTATCCTTGTCTCCCCGTTGGGAGGTCAAGGACATCTTGATATTGTACAGGTATCGCTTGATTTTCATTGTCGGTGTGCGTTGGAAGGGCTCATGCTGCAAAGCAACTTCCCGAATGCGGCTGAAAGTACTCAATTCCTTGTTGACTTCGTCACGCAGATGGGAAAGGTAGGTTGCGGCACTGTCCTTCGCATCGGTCACCGACATCTTCAGGTTCTCTGCCATCAGCTCGAAATCAAGCTTGATCATTGCAGCCAACCCACCTTCGCCAGAAATCACCAGGGATTCTTGGACGTAGGGACGGTTGTTGATGAGGGTTTCGATAAGTTCGGGGTAGATATTCTCTCCACTCGGCCCGAGGATCATTGTTTTCCGACGTCCCTTGATAGAGAGGCGGTGGTGTTCTATGATGCCCAGATCACCGGTCCTGAACCAACCGTCGGGTGTGAGTACCTCCGCGGTAAGCTCTTCATTACCATAATACCCCTGCATGACGAATGGGCCTTTCGCCACAATTTCTCCCACATGGGTGTCTGGATCCGGATCGTCGATCCGCAGTTGTATACCCTTCACTGCATAGCCGATTGTTCCCGGCTTCGTCTGTTTTGGTCCCGATCCGGCCAACAGTGGGGAGGTCTCGGTCAAGCCGTAGCCGATGGAATACGGGAATTTTGCTTCCTTGAGAAACTTTTCGACATCGGCATCGAGAGCAGCTCCACCGACTCCGAAAAATTTCAGGTGTCCACCGAATGTCCGTTTCAACTTCCTGCCGACCATCCGGTTTATGAATTTCCTGAATATCGGTTTCCCATATAATTTGGAAAGCTTCGGATTGTTTGCAATTTGCGGGGCAACCGAACTGCGATAGATCTTTTCGATAAGCAGTGGAACCGACAACATCACATTTGGCCGGACCTTCTTCATTGCCGGTAGCAGAACACTGGCAGCCGGTGTCCTACCCAGATAATGGACTTCACAACCAGCCATCAACGGCAATAGGAACCCAATGGTGAATTCATATGAATGGGACAGGGGCAGGATGGAGAGGAACCGCATGCCGGTCTTGATCTTGAAGAATTGGCTGACACTTGCCGATGCGTTGCTGGAGAGGTTCCTATTTGTCAACATGACGCCCTTGGACGATCCGGTGGTACCGCTGGTATAGATGATCGACACCAGTTCATCCTCGGGCCGGGACCGTTCGCCGATCCGCTTCAAATCGATCTTGGTCCTGAGCATATCCCTGCCGGGAGCATGTTGGAAGTCCCGTATGGTAGTCAGGCTTGGAGAAATCGGCTTCGGGATATGGAAAAGGTCCTCCATACGCATGATCTGGTGCGACTCGTCGTTGCTGAACGGAAGCATCTTCTCGAACAATTTCGTCGATACCACGATTGCCTTGGCTCCACTGTGTGCCAGAATTGTCTCCACTTCGCGTGCGGAGAAGTCCGGAAGAATGGGTACTGCTATTGCTCCGGCGGAAACAATCGCAAGATAGGCGACACCCCACATCGGTTGGCTCTCACCCAAAATCGCGATCTTGTCGCCGGATTCGATACCATTGTCAATCAGGTAGGTGGCCATGGCGTCGACGTTGCGTTTCAGTTCGGCATAGGTCATCGAACTCTCGTCATTGCCGATTACCGTAAGGGCCAGTCGCTGCGCATGACGTTCCACCGAACGTTCCAAAAGATGGCGGATAGTGAATGTATCCAATTCATGTTTCATATGATGGGTTCTCCCGGGTCCAACGACCCACAGTAGACATTCCCGTGTTGACAGATTGTCGTCATCCCAGTCCATTTCAGGTGGGTACAACAAGTCGATTCCAACAAGTCGGGTCGATTGTTAGTCTTCGAGAGGTGGCAGAAATAGACCTGTCGGCCATGTCCGGAGGGGCAGGAATTGAGCAGTTCGATAGCATCGATGTTCGACAAATGCCCGCGTTCGCCTCGAATACGGCGTTTCAATGGGAATGGATACGGTCCCTTGTCAAGCATCGGCACATCATAATTCGCTTCAAGGAACAGCACATGGGCACAACTGGCGTGCATGCGCATGGTATCGTCGATCATTCCGGTATCTGTAAGCAGGGTAAAACGGCGCTGTGCGATGTCCAACGAGAATCCCACCGAATAGGGACTATCGTGGCTCGTGGAAAAGGCAGTGATATGGAAATTTCCGATTTGGAATGGTTGCTCGGTCGTGAAGGTTCGAACCAGCGATGCGGGAATCCCCAATCTATCCAATTCCAGTGGATTCTGCTCAACCAACTGTCTGTGTACATAGACGGGCTTCCCAGTCTGCCGTGCGAATACTCCGGCTCCCCTGCAATGGTCAGGGTGTAGATGGGTTATGCACAAGCCTTGTATATGGTCGAAATCCAAGGAAGCCTCTTGGGTCCGCTTGCGTAATTCGCGCAAGGAAAATCCCGCATCGAACAGGATTGCCGCTTGTTCATAGGAAAACAGATAACTGTTGCCCGATGAACCACTTCCCAATACAGAATAGCGAATCATGTACGTTCCTGTACTGCTTGCATGAAAGCAGTATCACACCCGGGAACAACCTTGTTTCCCATTTTCAGTAGTGGCGTTTTCAACAATTGCGGATGCGCCTGGAGCTCTTCCTGCGCATCGTACTCGCGCCAGAGATAGCCCTCCTTGACGAAGTATGCGCTGTTTTCGTCAACCAAGGCTTCCGGGTGTATGGAGAGGAATATCTTTTGCCATTCCCCGTCGGACAATTCCCGTTCATGCAAGTCGACGAATTGATGCCCAATCGAGCGTTCCTTGCAAAATCGCAAGGCTTTTCGAGTTTCCGGACATTTCTTGGTACCGATGATTTGCAGCACATCTTCCTCCAACACAAGACACTATACCGGGTTGTATCCATAACGTCCAGCCGGTGACACGTGTTTCTTGGCGTCCTGAAGCAGGGGAGAAAGAATTCAATGAGGCTTGACGAGGTGATTCAATCCTTTGCATGCACACGATATGCTCGCATGTATCCGGTCCAATCCGGTTGACACGGATACGGGATGCGTGGAATAGTTGCGTCAACACAAGGAGTCTCCCGATGAACGACAGAATTTCCCAATTGTTGAAGAGGGCCCCCGGGCCTACCCCAGTCGTTGCCGAAGGCTGGGTTCGTACCAAACGTGAAAGCAAGACAGTGTGCTTCCTCGAGCTCAACGACGGCTCCTGCCTGAAGGGCTTGCAGGTGGTGGTGGACCTCGAGACGTTCGCGGATGCGACCATATTGGCACGTATCACCACAGGCGCAGCAGTAGCTTGTACCGGTGAATTGACAGCATCTCCCGGAGGAAACCAAGATGTCGAACTCAAGGCCTCCTCGATCACCTTGCACGGAGAAGCCCCCGCCGACACCTATCCACTGCAAAAGAAACGCCACTCGCTGGAATACCTTCGCGAGATCGCCCATTTGCGTGCCCGTACCAACACCATGGGAGCGGTTGCACGGGTGAGACATGCCGTATCGTATGCAGTCCACTCCTATTTCAATGAAAAGGGATTCTACTACGTGCATACGCCGATCATCAGCACAAGCGATGCCGAAGGCGCCGGCGAAATGTTCCAGGTGACCACCTTCGATCTGGAGAATATTCCCAGGACGGAAGAAGGAATCATCGACTATGCCCAGGATTTCTTCGGAAGGAAGGCTTCCCTTACGGTCAGCGGACAACTCGAGGGAGAGACCTACGCATTGGCCTTGAAGAATATCTATACATTCGGGCCGACATTCCGCGCGGAGAACTCGAATACCAAGCGGCATCTCAGCGAATTCTGGATGATCGAACCCGAAATGTCCTTCTGTACCCTTGAAGGGGATATGGCGATTGCCGAAGAATTCCTCAAGTATGTGTTCTCCTATGTTCTCGAGCATTGTGCAGAGGATATGGCATTCTTCTCCCAATGGGTAGAAAAGGGTGTTGCCGAAACGTTGAGGTCCGTTGTAGAAAAACCATTCGTACACATGACCTATACCGATGCGATTGCAGAACTTGAGAAAAACAACGACAAATTCGATTTCCCCGTAACATGGGGCAGCGACCTGCAGACAGAGCATGAGCGTTACCTGACCGAACAGGTCTGCCAGGGACCGGTGATCGTCACCGACTATCCCAAGGAAATCAAGGCCTTCTACATGAAGTTGAACGAAGACGGAAAGACGGTTCGTGCGATGGATGTGCTGGTACCGCGATTGGGAGAGATCATAGGGGGCAGCGAGCGCGAAAGCCGCCTGGAGGTCCTCACTGAACGCATGACCTCGCTTGGCCTTGATCCGGCCGACTACTGGTGGTATCTCGACCTGCGACGATACGGTAGCGTTCCGCATGCCGGCTTCGGTCTCGGGTTCGATCGGGCAATCCAGTATATTACAGGCATGCAGAACATCCGTGATGTAATTCCATATCCACGGGCAGCGAAACAAGCGGATTTCTAGACTACGAAGTGTTTCACCTACCCGACCAGGTGTCGGGAGCATGGACGTGCATGGCGGCATAGAGCGCCAATTGTTGCAACGTCCGTGCTCCTGTCTTCAGATAGAGGGTCCGCTGGTAGGTGATCACGGTATACTTGGATATCCCCAATCGGAACGAGACTTCCTTTATCGGGGCACCTTGCGCCAACAATTCCAGGACCTGCCGTTCCCTGTTGGTAAAATCCCTTCCGGCCCATTCGGAGACACCGTCGGGCACCATTTGGTCGTTTTCTCCTGACATACGGTTCAATTCAGTCGCAATCACCCGCATGCATTGCGCCAACGAAGCCGAGAGTGAAAAGGCCGCGAGATCGGAGGGAGCGACCCGATCCTCCATTCCTGGAGACAATACCGCCACAAAGCGACCCGGTGCATTGTTGTCGGTGTTTGCGGCACGAATCCAACGCAAGCCCCTCTGCATGTCACCTGGAGAAAAGATGAGGACGACCTGGAGGTCGAATGCCTGCTGGAACGAGAACCCTTCGGCAGTCGAAGAGAACTCGCAGGTCCTGACGTCTACCCGACCGGTGAGGAATGAAAGCGTCCAGTAGCGGAACGTCTCAAGCATCACCGGGAGGCTTGAAAGTATAAGTATCTGTTGTCTGTTCACACCCAATAGACGGTGTTGGTCCGCCGAATGCTTCAACTCTCGGGAATCATAGCCCGAATTTGGATGTTTCCTTGTCCATCCTGGTCAATTCCCTGTCCAACGCGTTGGCGAAAGCCTGGACCTCTCGAGAGCCCATGGGCTTGGTCCGCTCGAAAAAAACCCCGTATTCGCGCAATTCGGTCATCATATTGCGAAGGGAAAGCCGTTCCCGGACAGTCTCCTTGGTATACTTGCCACCCCGGTCATCCAAAACGACCATTCCGAGTTCCGCCAGCCTGGTAGCCAAGGGAATATCACGTGTAATCGCCAATGCTCCGCTTCGACCCAAAGTAACCAGCATATCGTCGGCGCTGTCATCACCCTTCTCCACCACAATCATATGGACCAACCGGTTCCCATCCGCATCGGTCAGATTCCTGCCCTCGGCCAGCACCACATCGGGAAGCGGACGATCGGCCGCAAATACTGTCGCGACTCGCCGTTTCACCACAGCTTTCAGGATAATGTTCCGCAACTGGCGGGGACATGAATCGGCATCCACAAACAGTGAGGCATGTAGCGGTTTGGTCGCGTGTATATCCGTATGTGCACTTGTCATACCTGTACCTTACCTATCGCCGCTATACACGTCAATCCACCCTGACAACAATCGTTTTCGGTTCCACATATGGTGAAGAGACCTGTACCGTTGCCTCGCCGGTATCTCCAATGGTCCGCAGGTAAAACCCGACACTTCCCCCAGACAGCGACAGGTGCGCTGGTCCGATCAACGCAAGCGGTCCGGTGACAACCACGTGCAACGGTGCATTGGACATCCACAGCAGTTGTCCCGTTTCCGAGCGGAGACTTGCCACACAACGAACCACGTCGTAGGTTTCCTCGGCATGCAATGTTCCAGCGTCCGAAACACATTGGAGAATCGCAGTGTGCACTGGATTGAATCGGGCGCTGCAGACAATGTGCCCGTGCCTGCGACCAACGAACTCCCACACGGATTCCCGACCGTCCCATGACAACACGAACCGCTCGAAAAGGCTCACCGCATCCACTCTGCCCAACCGATGCTTATGCATAAGCAGTCCAAGAGCCACCTTCTTCATCAGCGGAAATGAGAAATTCCCACGTGCCGCCCGATTGAGGATATCCCGCAGAAGAAGCAGTTCTTTCCGGGAATACCCTTGCAACGCATCCAACCGCTTGCCGATAAGATCATCCACGGGAATCGGAGGATGCGGCAGATGGGGAAACCTTTTCGGATCAGGCCGATAGGTGCCGACAGGCTCGCCACGGAAGTGCAATTCCACGCTGTCGCAGTTGGTGAACACCCAGACGATCCCTATGGCATGACCGGGATGCGCACCGATTGCAAGTTGGGATGAAATTTCCATTACCGGCTTTTCCTCCTGTTGCGAGGCATAGACCGAGGCAGCCAACTTCGGAATCCTGAACATGTCGGCGACCCCATGCCAACATATCTGGTCTCCGCCTCCGAATTGGTGGTGTGTATGGTAGTCGCTCATGCACCACCCGATTGCCCCACTGGTCCATCGATCCGCATACATCGCATCCAGTACCCGAGCATGCCGCAAGGCCTGCTCCGTACGGATCTCCTCCGGATCGCTCGGCCTGGTGGGAAACATGTGCCCGTTGTGTTCGGTCACCAGATACGGCACCCGCTTGCCACCGGCAATCCGCCCGGGTTTGGAAAGTGCAGGCCCGATTCCGTCATGCGTGAAGTCGTTGTATGTATACACATCCTCCAACAAGCTGCTGTGGGCAAAATTTCGTACGCCTCCGGTGGGCCGGGAAGGATCGAGCCACTTCGCCAATTCATTCGTCCTTGCGTACAAATCGTTGTCGTCGGGGGATTCGTTTATCCGGACACCCCACAGGATCACCGAAGGATGGTTCCGGTCACGTACAATCATTTCCTGCAATTGCCGGCACGCACTCGCACGCCACAGTTCGCCTTTCCCCACATGCTGCCATCCGGGCAGTTCGGTGAACACCAGCAGACCAAGCTCATCGCACTTGTCCAGGAAATGGGGAGATTGGGGATAATGGCTGGTCCTGACGATATGTACACCCAATGTGTGCTTGAGGAATTGTGCATCGTTGTATTGCTGGCTCCTCGGCATGGCATAGCCGACATACGGATAGCTTTGGTGTCGATTCAATCCCCGTAGCTTGATATTTCTTCCATTCAGTTGGAATCCGTCCGCAAAGAATCCGAAATCACGGAACCCTATCCGCACCCGGTGCACGTCGATCGGATTCCCGTGTCGCAACAACACGGTCTCGACGGTGTAAAGCACCGGATTGTCCACATCCCACAACACGACAGCATCCACATCAATCCGCACGGTACCGGAAAGGGCAAGCAGGCTTTCTCCGTATGTTGCCAAGAGCTGACCTTGGGAAGATACGATCGAAACCTGCATCGAAAGAGCGTCCGGATATTGTTGGGGTGCCATCAGCTCCCAACGCAAATCCACGCTCCTGTCGACCGGACGTCCTTTTGCTTTGGAGGTCACAAATATATCGACAATCGCACATTCCGGCCTCGCCACAACACACACTTCCCGGTACATACCCCCGGGGACCAGATAATCGACGACATGTCCGAACGGTGGGATGTCGGGGGACTCGGCCGCATCGCAGCGGAGGGCAACCATGATCGTTTCATTATTGCGGAACCGAGGGGGAATCTCAATCTCGAACGGCGTGAAGGCTCCCTCGTGTGTCCCGGCCGCAAGTCCCTCGATATAGATGCACGCACTGGTCGCCACAGCTTCAAAACGCAAGAACAATCGATGCGCAGCGTCGCATTCGGCGATATCGATCCGCTTGCGGTACCACCCGACAGTGGACGCAATCGTGTCGTCGAAATACTGGAAGGGCAATTCGACCATGGAATGGGGAATATCCACTTCCTGCCAATCGGTATCGTCGAACCGAGGATGCGCATATTCCGAACTGTCTCCGAGAATAAACCGCCAACCGAAGTTTCTGGGGTAACGGGTAGTCATGGAAAACTCCTTCACGTACGGCACTGACCATGATTCCCAGTGTAGCATGGTTTTCGAAATCCCGAGTCAGGCCTTGAATCGGTTCGGTCAAATATTCTATAGTTTTTCCAACATAACCTATCCTTGAACCATTTTAGGAGTGCATACATGGAATTATCACCATTGCAACAAGCGCGCTACGCGTATCAGCCGAAACTTCCCGCTATCCTGAGGGAAAAGATCGACACTATCGCCATTGCGAAGGGATCCGAGACCAGACCCGCCACCGATGCGGCTGCGATCAAGGAATTGTTCCCCAACACGTACGGTCTTCCCCAAGTCGCCTTCACCAAAGGAGACGGCAGCCCGGTAGCGAAGAAGATCAATGTCGGCGTCATATTGTCCGGCGGACAAGCTCCGGGTGGGCACAATGTGATAAGCGGCCTGTTCGATGCATTGAAGAACGCCAATGCCGAATCCAAACTGATCGGCTTCCTCGGCGGCCCCTCTGGCATCCTCAATGACGAGACCCGGGAAATCACAGCCGAATTCCTCAGTGGATATCGGAATACCGGTGGTTTCGACATTATCGGGAGCGGACGCACAAAACTGGAGACAGAAGCGCAATTCGATGTATGCGCCAACGTGTGCCATAAGCATGGGATCTCGGCCCTGGTCATTATCGGTGGTGACGATTCCAACACCAACGCCGCCGTTCTCGCCGAATATTTCCTGAAGACCCGTGCGGGCATATCCGTCGTGGGTTGTCCCAAGACAATCGATGGCGATTTGAAGAACGAGTTCATCGAAATCTCCTTCGGTTTCGATACGGCCACAAAAACGTACAACGAATTGATCGGGAACCTCATGCGCGATGCCAACAGCTCGAAGAAGTATTGGCATTTCGTAAAGTTGATGGGCCGCAGTGCAAGTCATATCGCCCTCGAGTGTGCGCTCAGGACGCAACCCAACGCCTGTCTGGTCAGCGAAGAAGTCGAAGCCAATGCCACCAGCTTGGGAGCGGTTGTGGATTATTTGACCGAAATTGTAGCAAAACGCGCCGAAAAGGGCTTGAATTACGGGATTATCCTTATTCCTGAAGGACTGGTCGAATTCATTCCCGAAGTGAAGGCTCTGATTGCCGAACTCAACACACTTTTGGCGAAGGAAGCTGGGGCATACGGCCTGTTGTCCTCTTGGGAAAGCCAATCCGAATTCGTCACGACCCATTTGAGTGGGGCCAGTGCCAAGGTGTTCAAGGACCTGCCGAACGATATCCAGAAGCAATTGCTCATGGACCGGGACCCGCATGGCAACGTGCAGGTCTCCCGAATCGAAACCGAGAAGATGCTTATCCAGATGGTCGAGCAGCGGCTTGCCGACAAGAAGGCTGCAGGAACCTTCGCTGGAAAATTCAGTGCGCTGAACCACTTCTTCGGATATGAAGGGCGTTGCGCATTCCCCTCGAATTTCGACGCGGACTATTGCTACAGCCTCGGATACAATGCGTTCCTGCTGCTGGCCAATGGTTGCAGCGGCTATATCTCGTCGGTCACGAATCTCACCGCCCCGGCAACCGAGTGGAAAGCAGGTGGTATCCCTATCACGATGATGATGAACATGGAACAGCGACATGGGGAGATGAAGCCGGTGATCAAGAAAGCCTTGGTGGATCTGGAGGGAAACCCGTTCACATACTTCTCCAGCAAAAGGGAAACATGGGCTGTCGAGACTTCGTTCGTATTTCCTGGCGCAATACAGTATTACGGACCGACAGAAGTATGCGACCTCACCACCAGGACGCTGGAACTCGAACACGACCGATAGAATGCATCGTATGCACGTTGTGGCCACCGCATGGACGGTGGCCGTTTCTTTCATTTTGCTCCCCGTGCTCCAACGCTTCGTGGTATAATCGGCAGGATTGTTTAGGAGTACGCATGAAAACTACAACCCTTGACGGCATGTGGAGTCTCTCTCCGCTGGACACCGGCACGACTCTGCCATATACCCGTTTCTTCCACAGGCAACCTTCCGTCCTCTGCACATTGCCCGGTGATATCCATAGCGCGCTGCTCGATGCCGGAATCATAAGCGATCCCTACTGGGGAACCGATGAACTGCACATGCAATGGGTGGGGACGTGCGGCTGGCGCGTAACGAGGGAATTCCCGATTGCCCCCGACGACCTGAAGGGACGTAGGGCTATGCTCACCCTGACCATGGTCGATACCATTGTGGAGGTTGTCGTGAACGGTACGTCGATCGGATCATGTTCCAACCAGTTCCGCCGCTGGCGGTTCGATTGCACCGATGCCCTGGTCGCGGGAACGAACACGATCGAACTGATCTTCACTTCAGCCGAGAAAGCTGCGTTGGCCGAGTCCTACAGACTCCCCTATCCCATTCCCTACTCCGAATACCCCGTAAGTTCTCCGCATAGGAACCTTGTTAGAAAATCGCAATGCCATAGCGGTTGGGACTGGGGACCCTGCCTTTTGGCTATGGGAGTATACGAGTCGATGACCCTGCAATTCGTGGAACTCGGGCAAGTCGATTCCGTGGTCACCACAACCACACGAAACGAAACCGGCTGGCACGTCCACATCGGTATCGACTTCCTGGCCCACAAGAAAGGCACGTTGGAGATTTCGGCTGCCGTTGGCGATGGATCGGCAACCGGTACGGTGTCTGTGGTGAAAGGCTCCAACCACTGGTCGTTGGACATGGAGGTGAAGGAAGTCGAACCGTGGATGCCAGTCGGCTACGGCAACCCCCACCTGTATCCGCTGGTAGTCCACATCGGTGAGCAGACCATAGAAAGGAAATTGGGGTTCAGGACTGTCCAGATTGTCACAAGCGACGAAGTGTCGGGACCGGGAGGCATGACGTTCCGTATCAATGGACGCCAGATATTCTGCAAGGGTGCGAATTGGATCCCATTGGATGCCTTCCCGAGCCGAATGCATGGCCAACGTTACAAACAGCTGCTCCAGGATGCTGTGGAAGCCAATATGAATATGGTACGGGTGTGGGGCGGCGGTATGTATGAACACGATTGCTTCTATACCACGTGCGACGAAAAGGGACTCCTGGTCTGGCAAGACTGCATGTTCAGTTGCGCGATGTACCCTTCGACAGAAGAGTTCTTGTCCAATGTCGAGGCCGAGTTGCGCTACCAGATTCCCCGGTTGCAGGACCATCCTTCGATTGTCCTGTGGTGTGGCAACAACGAGGATTATGGCGCCATAGGCTGGTATGAACAGTCGCGCACCCATAGGGACCGGTATGTTGTCGACTATGACCGCTTGAACGAGGGAACCGTGGGACGTATCGTCCGTGAACTCGATTCCAGCCGGCCCTGGTGGCCGTCCTCTCCGTCGGCAGGTCCCGGAAAATTCAGCGACAATTGGCATGACGATGCACAAGGCGATATGCACTATTGGAGTGTCTGGCACGAAGGGAAACCGTTCGAATCCTATTATGACGTGGTTCCCCGTTTCGCAAGCGAGTTCGGCTTCCAATCGTTCCCATCGGTCTCGGGCGTATCCGAGTTTGCCCCGGAGGACCAATGGAACCTTACCAGTGTGGTCATGGAACACCATCAGAAGAACCCGCGGGGCAATACCATCATCCTGGAGAACTTCGCCCGCTATTTCCGATTCCCCAATGGATTCGCGAACATGCTGTATCTCAGCCAGGTCCAACAGGCGCTTGCCATGAAAATGGCCATCGAATATTGGCGAACCCAACGACCCCGCTGCATGGGAACGCTGTATTGGCAATTGAACGACAACTGGCCGGTAGCCTCCTGGTCTTCGATCGAATATTCCGGCAAATGGAAATTGCTCCATTATGCCGCAAAACGGTTTTATGCTCCGATCCTTCCCATCCTCTACAAGAAGGACGGCGAGGTCCATGTCCATGTGGTCAACGACACCGATACGGCTATCGATTGCCGGATTTCCGTCAAGATCAGGCGGTTCGACGGCACCAAGCTGAGCCAACAGGTATTCCTCCCGCATGTACAGGGGGAAAGCGATTGCCCGGTCACGTCATATTCCATCAACTCGCTCGCCATACAACCCCAAGATGCATATATGCATGTGAAGCTTTCGACGAAAGACCTGTTCATCGAGAACTCGTTGTTCCTGGCCGAACCGAAGCATTGTGTCCTGCATGATCCCGACATAGGTGTGGAAGTCGGCAAGTCCCACGATGGATTTGTCGTTACCCTCACATGCCGTGCTCCGGCCTTTGCAGTCGCCTTGGATGCAGGAACCATACGTGGCGTATTCAACGACAACATGATCGACCTTCGCCCTACCGCAAGCAGGACTGTGCGGTTCAAGACCAAGGAGGAGTGTCCGGTCGAATCCTTTGCCAAGAACTTGACCATCACCGACTTGTATTCAAGCAGCAGGTGAAGTCGGTCGCCCTGGAACAGGCATACGTTTTCTTTTGATAAATTTTTATCGCTTTACATTCCTTTTGGTGCTACCATATTCTCAGGAGGAATGCCATGGAACTGAATACCAAGATTTTTTCGGTCTTTGCCGAAGAGGCGGAACGATCGGTAATCAATGAAGTCCATATCGGATTGGGCTACACGGCTATCACATTGCAAGATGGTCGTTGTGGAATCTGTGCCACACTCTGCGATCCTGAACACTCGTTTTCCGTCAACACCGACACCAACGACTACGAGGGTCGAAGCGCCTACCAACTGCTACGCCATATCAAGGACACGGACAACCACCTGTCACGGGTCATGGCCATCGCATTGGTAAACGCACTCAACCAGACGTTCGCGAAATCGTTGCCGGAAGCACCGAAGGACATCCACAAGGAATTGGACCTTACCGAAGGGGCAAAAGTCGCGATGATCGGGCATTTTACTCCAATCTTTGAAAAATTCGAGGAAACGGGATTTGAGGTACGGTCCTTGGATCTGGGGCGAAAGATCGGCAAGCCGGAAAAATTCTACCCGTGGGCGACGACCGAAGCCGATGCACTGATCCTTACCGCCACGAGCATTGTCAACAACTCCATGGAAGAGGTCCTGGACCGGTTCGCATCCAGAACCATACCGATTGTTGTCCTGGGGCCGTCGACTATCCTGCGCAGTGAGGTATACGAGGATCTTCCGATACAGTTCCTGGCGGGTTCCGTCGCCATTGTGACACGGGATCTGTTGAAAGCGGTACGCAACGGTCGGGGCACGCTGGATATCCACCATCAGGCGAAGAAAGTTTTCATGCGGATACGGTGATCCATCGAAACGGCCTATCCTTTTATCGCTCCTCCGACCACGCCCTCTGCAAGGCGCTTCTGGAATAGGAAGTAGACCACCATTACCGGAAGCGTCGCCACAACCAAGGCTGCCAGTTGCCACCCCAATTGGGTACTGGTGAGGCTGGAGAATGAGAATACGCCCGCAGGCAGGGATTTTGTCGCTTCTGAACTCGCCAGTACCAGCACCAACAGGAACTCGTTCCAGATGCCCAAAGCGGTGATGATGCTCACCGTCACGATCACGGGAGTCGCCATGGGTACGATAATGGAAACCAACACCCTGAAGGTTCCAGCGCCATCCATGTGTGCGGATTCTATGAGGGAGCCGGGAATTCCACTGACAAACTGGGTATCCAACATGACGGCCAATGGAAGTCCGAAGGCGGTGTAGACCAGAATGATGCCCACATGCGTATCGGTCAGACCGATTTTCGTCAACATGAGGAACAAGGGAATGATCAACGAGTTGATGCTGATCAGATACCCCAATCCGATCAGACCACCGACGATCAAGGACAATTTCCTGAATTGCATCTTGCTCATGGCAAATGCGGCCATGAGGGCGAATAGATTGACCAGGAACGTGGAAGTAATGGAATAGATGAGGCTGTTTATGAATTTCTGTCCCAGGTTCCCGCGCCGTATGGCTGAACGGTAGTTGAAGAAGACAGTCTTCCAATGAATCTCGCGCTGCATGGCGGACGGTAGCTGGGAAACAGATATGATGTCCCCGGGTTGAACCGACCGCAACGACTGCGGCAGGTCTTCCTTCACCAGGAAATGGACCATCAACCGCCGTTCGGGCGAAATGGTCGTCGATTCGATGATCACACGTTCCCGTTGATCTTGGGCGACATCGTAGTCCGGTATCACGTTCAACTGGGGACGGATAACCACATATTCGTCCTGCTTGTTGTCGAACAGCGCCTTGGGGAAGGCATAGATGTCCCTGACCAACTCCTCGTTCGATTTGAAGGACGAATAGCCCATCCAGATGAGCGGAAGAACTGTGATAAGTGTCCATGAAACGAGCACGATATAGGCGATGGTCTTTCCGGTTACCCTTTTTGTAGTATCGAGGTTCATCATCCGTACTCCTAGTAATCGGTCTTGCGACTCATCATCCGGCTGATTGCTATCAGAATGAGACTTATCAGGACAATCGTATTGGAAATCGCCGCTCCGTAGGCGAACCTCATGCCGTTGGTATAGTTTTGAAAAGCCGTCTGGTACATGAATATCGGCAACACCATGGCATTGTTCCGCTGCAGTCCTTGGGTGGTGATGGAAAAGATGAGGTCGAAACCCCGTAGGGACCCGGCTATGGCCAGGATAACCGAAACCAGGATCGTTCCGGACAACAGGGGAACGATTACCTTGAAGAATATCTGGGGTTCCGTCGCACCGTCAATTTTCGCCACTTCAATCAGGTTCTCATTGATCTTCTGCAGGTTGGCCAGGAAAATGATCATATACAATCCGGTATAGATCCAGATCAGTGCGAACCCGATGGGAATCATGACTGTGCCGCTATAGAGCATGAGGTCGAATTGGGCCGAGGGATCGCCAGAAAACAGTTGTATCAAACGGGATATGGGTCCATCCGCTTCGAACAGGCGTCTCCATAGGATTCCTATGACAATGGTGGAGAGGAAATGGGGAAGGAATACCGCGGTCTGGAAGAAATTCGAAGCCTTCACCATCTTTCGATAGAGGATATATGCCAGGATGAATCCGATTGGAATCTGGCCGAAAACGGAAACACCGACGACGATGAGATTGTTCTTCAACGCATGCCAGAAATTCGGATCGGAGACCATGGTCTTGTATTGCAACAATCCGACAAAATTCCACTGTCCGCCCCTATTCGGATTGAAATCCGAGAAGCTGAGCATGACCGAATAGACAATCGGATAGGCAATGATGAACAGATAGATTATCAAAGCGGGGGCAACCAGTGCCAGGAACGCCGGTAATGCCATTGCATCTCGCTTTTTCACAGACCATCTCCTTCTCAACTCCACGTGGTGAGGGGGAGCACTGCTCCCCCACGTTCCACGTGTGATTCGATTCTATTACCGTTTGACCAAGGATTCAACCTGGGCTGCGATCTGCTGGGGAGTCGCCTGTCCGCTGACAATCTTCTGCATGCCGGTGTTGAGCGCCTCGTTCGCATCTCCACTGAGAAATGCGTCGATGACATCGGTCACCGGGGCCTTCTGAGCCAACGCGACCTTTTGCTTGACAATGGCGGGAAGGTCTGCAGGAACCTGGTAGCCTTTCAAGATCGGTGCAACGATTGCTCCGTCACGAAGTCGCTGGGTAGTTTCAGGTTCGCTATAGAAATACTGGATGAACTTGAGGGCCGCATCGCGAACCGCTGGGTCCGATGCACCACTCTTCGTCAAACCGTACCCGACCTGGATGGCTGCGGCGACTGAACCTTCATTCCCCGGTTTCTCACCAGGAAGTGTCGGCCATGCCAGCATGGCGGTATTGTTCGCCACTTCAGGATTCTCGATGCCACCGGCGACCCATTGGCCCTGCACCATGAAGAGTGCCTTGCCATTGGAATAGTTGGAGACGTTGGCACCGTAGTCGATCAGAACCGATTTGGACGAGATGACTCCATCCTTCACCATCCTCTCGAGGAACGCCAAAGAATCGACGAAAGCCTTGTCTGTGAACTTGTACTGTCCGGCGACCGCTTTCGAAACCCACTGCGGATCTCCCGAGATACGTGCGATAATCGTGGACATGAGGCAGGATCCCCAAGCCCAACCGTCCGCACCATCGATACCAACGACTTCGATACCTGCCTTGCGGGCCACCGGCACCATGGCGACCAGGTCCGCATAAGTTTTCGGCGCACTCAATCCGAGCGACTGCATCAACTTCCCATTCATGAACAATACAGTTGTGATGTTGCTGGTTCCAAGCGGAATCTCGAAGACTTCACCATTGGGTCCCATGGGAGGAACCAATGACGCGTCATAATAGTTCCAGTCGATGACATCGCGATGGTCGAACTGTTGTCCGGCTTCTTGCCATGGAGCACCCCAACGGGCATCGGCTCCCATGTAGGCCAAATCAGGGATATCGCCGGCAGCGAGACGAGCCACGACCTTCTGGTGGTAAGCTTCATCGTACAGCATCTCATAGTCGATATCGATATCCGGATTCGCTTTCTCGAACGCATCGACAATCCGCACCCAGTTCACTCCTTCCTGGTTGGAATTGTCCCCGTACGCCATAGCCTTCACCACGACCTTGCCAGTACCGGTTCCAGTTTCCCGGGCACCTTGTGCGGTGATGTTGGCAACCAAGAGCACGAGCATTGCCAATGCTACCACGGCAATTCTCACCTTTGAATTTCTCATAGCCCCTCCTATTGGCTCTCCTTCGAGAGTTTGTAATTTAAAAACCTGATTTGTGGGAGCACGGGTTCAGAACACCATCAGGTTGCTTCGCAAATCGATCGTATGGTTGCGGCCTTCCATGACCTCCATATCGCCGAACAACGTGTTCAGAACCATACCTGCCGCTCCATATGCCACTGCCCGTTCACCGAAGGACGAATACCAGATATGCTGCTTGACGTCATATGGATACGGATAGGGCCAATTCTTGATGATCTCCTCTTCCAAAATATCTTTGGTATGGTCCCCGAGTTCCTCGAAAGCTCCACCGAGGATAATATGGCTGAGGTTCAATGTATTCACTATCAATCCGACGTTGGCAAACAATTCCCGCAGGAACCGTTCCATGACATTCGCATCTTCCAATACCTTTCGGTGATCGTCCTCGGTCAACGACAACTGGCCAACCGATTGCTCTGTTCTGAACAAGCTTCGAAACTCACCTGCGGAGTACTGGTGTCCATAGTGCACATTCCCATTGATCACCAGCCCGATACCTATGCTGATTCGATTGCAGACAGCATCCTTGATAGGATCGAAGTCCCTGAATTCGAGAAGAAGGAATATGAAATCACGCAATTCCTTCCGCCTATGGAATGCGAGTTCTCCCCATACGCACGCATTGGCATCGTTGTCGACAAAAACAGGAATGTCGAACTGCTGGGCGACCTCCTCATGGAAATCGAAGTCCCGTGTGATGCCCAAGGGCTCGGAATACTTGATTATTCCTTCCTGCGCGTTCACCACACCTGAAATTCCCACACCGATTCCCAAGAGATGAATCTTGGATGCTTCCAATTCGTAGACCAGCGATTGCAGGGTGGCGACAAGTATGGATGCAAGGGATTCCCCCTGCATTTCGAATCTTCCGATCCTATTCGATTGAACCTCACCTTCCATATCGACAAGCACAGCTGTGTACGAACCGGGTCGGAACTCGACACCCAAGACACATCCGTAGGTTTTGTTCAACTTGATGATCACCGGTTTTCGACCACCTTGCGGACCGGAGTTGCCCTCCGCGGTCTCGATGATCACGCCCTTCTCGATCAAGTCGTTGACAGCAAGGGAAATCGTGGATTTGTCCAATCCCAGGTTGCGGGCAATCTCTACCCGACTGGTTTCCCGTTGGAGCCAGATTTCCCGCATGATCCGAGAGTTGTTGATGAACTTGGTGCGCTTCATGTGCCGCTCTCCTGTTAGTTGATTTTTCTACCAACCAACAGTATTCTCACATTGCCCCATCCATCTGTCAAGAACAATTTGGTGAATCCCGAAAAAAATACCCGAGCGAACTCGGGTTTTGGAGCATACCTGCAATGCAAGGTTCCACAGGCGACCATGTGCGGACTGCACTCGCCTGGTCCGGCAATCACCAGAGATAGGTTATAGCAGGGAAAGCAGTATAGAGACCACCTGTTCGGTTGGTATGGCCACAGGACTGTTGCGTCTCACTTCCTTGGAACCGACAGAGCGCAATTCTTCTGCCAAGAATCCATATGTACCCAACCTGGGGAACCCGGCTATACGTGAAATGTACTCCACATGGGACAGGACCCCTTCCATTCCCCTTTTCTTCCACACCGTTGCGATCTGTTCCATCTTTGTCTTGAACACCGCGGGTTCTCCGGATTGTGCGTGGGCTTCGACCATGGCACGGTTGATCGGCGCGATCAACGAACCGCAGAGGACTCCATGTGCCGCGGCATGCAATCCACCCAACGGACCGGCCAGACCGTGCACATATCCCAAACCGGCGTTTGCGATTGCCATGCCGGAGATATAGGCTGCGTAAGCCATGTCACTGCGCAACGAAGGATTGGAAGGTTCCGATTCCAACAACCGTGGCAATGCATTGCCGATCTTCCCGATTGCGTCCAATGCGAGCGCATCGATGAATGGATTTGCTTTGGTGGAAGTGTATGCTTCCATCAGTTGCGTCAATGCATCCAAACCGGAAGCGGCAGTCACAGCACGGGGAAGTCCCTTGGCCAGCGTGGGGTCGATGATCACCAGGTCGGGAATATAGGCGTCGTGCCGAAGCGACTTCTTGAAACCTTGGGGTCCGATATCGGCAACCACCGCATTCTTGGTGGCTTCGCTTCCAGTTCCAGCTGTAGTGGGAATCGCAATCAATCCAAGCCGTTCGGCAGGAGGAGCCAAATCCCCTACTCCCTCGAGATATCGCTTCACAGAAACGGCATCTTTCCGTTTGGCCAACTGCAACGCCATGACAGCGACAGCCTTGGCAGAATCCAGCGCACTTCCGCCACCGATACCCACAACCACATCGCAACCGGCTTGTGCGACCGTCTTGGAGATAGTATCGATGGCAGCAACTGTCGGCTCACCCGAAATGGGGATAACCGATACGCCGATACCCCGTTCCCGAAGAGCTTTCAACCCGTGTGAAAACCGTTCGGTCAGGGAGAATGTCGTACTTGACAACAACGCCGCATGGGTAAACCCACGCAGCGCCACTTGATTGTCCAATTCGGAGAAGGTGCCGTCACCAAAGAGCAGATTTCCTGTGGCGGCAATGGAAAAACGACCCATCATGGAAAGTTACCTTTTCCCCAACGTCCTCGGCACATGTACGACCTGCTCCTCAGGGTTTTCGTTCTGCCTGAAAAGAATCGCCACATGTCCAACGACACTTACCACCTCCGCACCGACGGAAGCTGCAAGCGTTTCGGCTATGGGTCGGACTTCGTCAAGAAAATCCTGGAAACGGACCTTCACCAACTCATGGCTGGTCAAAGCCTCGTCAAGAGCCTTCTCCACCCGTTCGTCACCCCCCTGTTTGCCGACCATGACAACAGGTTTCATATCGTGGGCCCGTTTCCGTAAAAAATTCCGTATTGCACTATTCATACTACTGATTCTAGCGATCCTTGTAGACTTCGGCAACTATGTGGCGCTTGATCTTCTTGGTACTTGTCATTTCAAGCGGCTCATGGGCAACAGTCAATTTTGAAATCCGCTTGTAGGGCAGCATCTCCTTGTTCACCTTGTCGACGATCTCCTGCATATGGGCACGGACAGCCTCGTCGCGGACCTTCACATCGGTATGCTGCTTGGCCACTTCCTCCATATACTTGTCCGCAGGATGGATGATCGCCCAAATTCCCTCAGACTTGTTCTTCTTGTCGACAAGATACCCAAGGATGCATATCTGGTCGATCTGATCGTACAACTGGAACAAATCCTCTATCTCTTCCGGGAACACATTCTTTCCACCTTCGGTGACTATCAATGATTTCTTCCGTCCGGTCAGGTAGACATAGTTGTTCGCATCGATATATCCGGCATCCCCGGTCCTGAGCCAGCCATCCTTGTCCAGGACTTCGTCCGTAGCCTCCTGGTTCTTGTAATACCCTTGCATGACCATGGGTCCCTTCACCAGTATTTCCCCGATTCCCCTGGCGTCGGCATCAAGAATCTTCATTTCCGTTCTTGGAAGAATTTTTCCGACGGAGGTCTCGATGTATGCGTAGACAGGGTTGAGGGTGATGATCGGACTCGTTTCTGTCAGTCCATACCCCTGTACAAAATCGATACCCAATTGGTTGAACAGCTTGAACGTTGACGATGGAAGCGGTCCACCACCACTGATGCAGATCCTGATCTTGTCCATCGAGAGCTTGGCTAGGATACCGTTGAACATCTTGTGGCCGGGATTCACCTTGAACACCTTCTTGATCAGCCCGCTGATGCCCATGAGGAACCGTATGAGGCCGTACACGACGATACCCTTCTCCTTGATACCGTTCATGAGTCCCTTGAGCATTTTGTTGAAGAGCATGGGTACCGCGAGGAACATGGTCACATTGCCTTTCTTCAACTCCTTCAGTATCTGAGTCACAATCAGCTTCTTGCCGAACACAATCTCGGCGCCTACGGAGATGGCTTCGATAAATACAGCCAACATCGTGTAGGAGTGGTGTATCGGCAGCAGCGCATAGAATACATCGGTCGGATACAGTGTCATATGTGCTTGGGCAAGATAGCAGTCCGCCACAAGATTCGAATGGGTCAACATGACACCTTTCGGATTTCCAGTCGTGCCGCTGGTGAACAGGATTGCCGCAAGATCGCTCTCCTTCGCTTCCACCCGCTTTTGCTTCTTCGAGGCCTTCTTGTCGAAAATATAGTCGGCATGCCCGGTTTCCAAGGAAATCTTATGTTCCAAGCCCACCTTGCCCTTCGCATCGATATCGTCGATGCGCTCGGCATCGATGAACAGGTGTTTGACTCCCGCGAAGGTCATGAGGAAATCTATCTCCTTGTCTGTCAACTGGTAATCGAGAGGTACCACCGTAGCCCCGCTGTAGAGGATAGCCAGATAGGCGACAGCCCATTCGGGACTGTTTTTTCCACTCACCGCGACTTTCGAATCGGGCCCGACTCCAAGTTCAGCCAGATAATCGGCAACCTGCAACACCTTTTCCCGAGCCTGTGCATAGGTCAATGTCAGTTCAGAAGGAGCGAATGCTGTGAAACAACGGTTGTCCGGATAGCGTTTGCACGTAATCTCGAACATCTGCGGAACCGTCGGCCATTCACCCTTGAACAGTGTTCCCTTGAACTCCGCTAAAAAATCCCAAGGATTTCCTTTTTTTCCAGATTCCGCCATATGTATTCCTCCATTGCATCGATTGTATTTTTACCTACACACAGTACTTCACCCATATAATAAGGCGTCGGTTTGGGAAAAACAAGCCTCCAATGGACAAATTGTCGCTATTCGTCAATGTGTAAGATTCGTCGTCGAAGACAACGGCTCTCCCCCGATCGGTTTCCAGCGAGGCACCTATCGGCCAATTATTGACCAAAGGTGGCCCCTGTACTACAGTGACCGCATGCAATTTTCAGACTTCGACCAATTCTGTGCCTACATGGAATCATTCACCAACCTCGAAAAAAAGAACAACGGGTACACGGTCCGATTGTATCGTCTCGACCGGATGCGCTCATTGTTGGACCATATCGGCAATCCAGAACGTGATTTCAAGGCAATCCATGTCGCGGGCTCGAAAGGCAAAGGTTCCACAGCGAGTTTCCTCGCGAAGGGCCTGGCGGCCCTCGGATTGAAGACCGGACTCTACACATCGCCGCATCTCAGCAATTACCGTGAACGGTTCACCCTTGCCGGCACGTTCTTCGATGAAACCGAACTCGTCGAAGCAGCCAACATGTTGGTGCACAGACTCGAGGGTTTCCATTTCGAGGATGAATGGGGAACAGCCGAGCCAACGGCTTTCGAGCTCTACACCTCGTTCGCATTCCTGCTCTTCTCCCATACGGAATGCGCATGGGCTGTCATTGAAACGGGATTGGGAGGACGGCTGGATGCAACCAATACGATAACACCTGTCGCCTCGGTCATCACTCCCATCGAGTTGGAACACACCGCCATACTTGGCAATTCCATACCGCTGATTGCGGGTGAGAAGGCCAAGATCATCAAACAAGGTCTCCCGGTGTTCATATCACGCCAACGGGAGGATGCACGAAAGGTCTTTGTCGAAGAAGCCAGTTCGCAACAGTCGCGGCTGTATGACCTGCAAGTCGAGGTGGAGGCTTTGGTTACCCAAACGGAAACGGATGGGCAACATGTGGCCATTACATGGAAAGATGGAACAGTCACCCGCCTGTTGCTTGCCATGCGTGGCGAAGTGCAAGCCGAGAACTGCGCACTGGCGCTCTTGGTATTGAAGACCTTGGGAGTCTATCGGCAGACCATTACAGAGGAAGCCCTGCAAACCGCAAGACTACCAGGAAGAATGGAACTGATATCCACTTCCCCACCGATAATCATCGATGGTGCCCATACGGTCGAGAGTTTGCGCCACCTGCTGAATTCATTCACACAGTTGTACGGGACAACAGGAAATACGGTTATCTACGGTGTGCTGGAGGACAAGGACCATATCCATATGACCAGACTATTGCTCCCGCTGTTCGAACGTATCATCGTAGCACGCCCGGGAACGTTCAAGAAAAGCAATCCGGAAGCTCTCTTCCTGTTGTTGCAGGAGGAGATAAAGGATATGCGAAATCCTCCCCGCCTGTTTTTGGAAAAGGATCCCGACAAGGCCCTCGAACTGGCCATGGAAACAACTGGAGATACTCACGCCATATTGTGTACCGGTTCATTTTATCTCGGTGGCGACATTGTGGCGGCCTTCAGGAAAGTGGAGGAATTGGAATCCAGGGAGCTGGAGGTGGTCGCATGCCCCTGAACTGGCGGGAAATTGCGCTCATAGTTTCGGAGCTGCCCTTGGAAGGAAGCATGATCCAACGGGTACATCAAATCGGGTTCCACGCGCTGGTATTTGAATTGCACCACCCGCAGACAGGTTCCTGGGAATTGTATACCGAAGTCGGCACACCATCGGCAAGGATCCACCGGCTCGGCGGCCCCTCCCGACAATCACGAAAACGCAAGACAGCCAAACTCCAAAGGTTCATCCAATTTATCCGGGCCAACGTGGAGGGAGCCCGGATAGTGGAGGTCCTCCAGCCTTCACGTGATCGTCTGCTGGTTTGGAAACTGGCCTACAGGGGCGACATCCTGCACTTGGTGTTGCGGTTCTATAGCGGCCCCGGTGCCAATATCATCATTTGCGACGAGCATATGGGTATCCGTGAATTGCTATATCGGCGTCCCGGCCGCCATGAGACAGCGGGAAATACGTTGGAACTGCCTGCATCGGCGGAGGTCGAGGACGATGGCCGGTTTCCTGTCAGGGACTATCCCGAGGGAACCAGCTTCAATGCATTCATAGAAGAAGCCTATCGTGAGAAGCCGGAATCGGAATCCCAGGATTTGGTAGCGCAGGTGATCCGCAAGCGCGACGAAACGATCGCCGCCCTGGAAGCCGAGATTTCCCAAGCGGCCTACCGGGTCGAGAAATCATCCGGGTTCGACTCGTATCGGATAAGCGGGGACCTGTTGGCAAGCGCGATGCATCTCATACGACCGAGGACGGAGTGGGTCGAGGTTCCCGATTACACGAACTCTGAAGGTGGTACAGCCACCATTGCCATCGACCCGACGCTTTCGCCCAGCGAGAACGTCGAATCCTATTATCGGAAGTATCGGAAGGGCAAGGCGACCTGGGACCATGCCCAGGAGGAATTGCAGTTGGTCGAATCGAGGTTGGCTCAAACCCGCCACCGCTTCGAGCAATTGCTCGCTCCCACGGACGATGGCAACGGAATCGACCCGAAGGTACTCGAATCGTTCTTGAACCCAAGGACCGAGCCGGTTTCGGCCAAACCCGATCCTTACCGGAATGCTCCCGGACTCCGATTCCTCTCCGGTGCATTCACCATACTTGTTGGTAGGAATGCCAAGGAGAACGAGGAATTGTTGCGTCGGTGGGCTCGGGGAAACGACTGGTGGATGCACACGCGAGATGTCCCGGGAGGCTATGTGTTCATCAAATCCATTGCTGGAAAGACCGTACCACTCGAAACCATCCTGGATGCCGGAAACCTTGCGGTACTCTATTCCAAGGCCAAGGAGGCCGGCAAAGCCGACCTTTATTATACACAGGTGAAGTATCTCAAGCGTCCCAAAGGGGGCAAAGCCGGATTGGTGCTTCCGACACAGGAAAAGAATCTGACCGTCCAGCTGGACGAACCGAGAGTCAAACGGTTATTCTCAACTGAGAACCAACTGTAATTGAAGAGATAGGAGCAGTCGCATGGACGGCATCAGGATTTCCCACAGTACATTCAATGGCGAGAAAGCAACTGCCATCTGCATAGGAGAAGCCTCCGGTGAATTGCCCCGCCACCTGATGACCGGAGAAAAATCGTGTGGTTATACCGTTCGTGGCGAGGTTGTGGAATCCTGGTTCTACCAATCGATAAGCGATAGGGACGGAATGCGGTATATCATTGCGCCAAGTCTCGACCTGCTTGCCTTCACTGAAATCTCCGGCATCCTCAGGCCCAAAGCCTTGGAACGGTTGCGGGAACTTGCCCTGGCACTCCAGAAGGTTCCCCCGGGGTTCTTGAATCCGACAAAAGGCTTCCTTGAGACGTGGCGGATATTTTTCATCCGTGAAGGTGGCGTGCTGCTGTTACCTGAGAAGTTGTCCCAACTGATGCTCTACTCCATGGGCGAAGAGGACCGGTTCACCCATTTCAACCGGTACCTGAAACCCGATGTCGAGCATCCGTTCGGACTCTGCCACCAGTTCACCCAATTCCTCTATTGCGCCGCAACCGGATTTGCCCCCTACGAAGATTCTGCCGTGCGGGAAGACCGGTGGCACCACATTCCTCTTGCGCTTGGATTCACCTCGCTTCCCACAGGATTCGTACAATGGATCGACTACGTGTTGTCCATGCCGCCGAAAGTTCAGCGGGAGAGCGTTTCACCAGCGTATAGTGCCGAAGCAAACCTCTCCTGGTGGCTTGCGCGGACAGCCGATTTCACCTGGTCGTGCACCAATATCCTAGAGACTCCTGAGATTCTGGAGACTGTTTCGGTTCCGGTCGGAACCTTCCGCTCGGGGCAGAAGAAACGTGCCCGACGGAGGATATTCTGGAGAAAACGAGGTGCCCTGGTCGTCACCATCGCCTTCGTTGCGGCTATCGTCCTGGGGATGGTCGGAAACATGGTCTATCGGGGCATGCAACCCCCATATACCGCCGGGATGACTGCACCTGGGGTTATCGCCGAATTCTTCGAATCCCAGAATAGCCTGGACATACAAAACATGGGAGAAAGCCTTGCAAGAGGTGTGGGGAATCCCTTTGAATTGGAAGTTTCCGGGCTGTTTGTCAACACAAGGGTACGGAAAGCTTACGAAGGGTTCGACTCGGTGGTCCGTGCCGATGCATGGGTCTCCGCGGGGAGACCGGCGATTCCTGAGTCTTCGTTGGTCTATGGGGTGGTGGACCTTACGGTCGAACAAATCGGACCCGAAACGTATCGTGCGACGTATGTGACACTTGTGCCCTCGACCGAAGGCGAAATTGTCGATTCATCGGTCGCAGTTGTGGATGAAATGAAACGGATAACCGATTTTACCATGTCCGATACCAAGGGCTATTGGCTTATCACGGCTATCGAACCGGTTTTGGTTGAAAAACTTGAGACATACGAGGTGGAAACGTTCAAACCTGCCGCTCAGTGATCGGCAAGATACGAGTCGAGCAAAGAAGAAAGTGTGGTCGTATCATCGGGGTGGACCCAATGGACATTGGGCAGGCTCCTGAAAAAAGTCATCTGGCGCTTCGCGTACATGCGGCTGTTGCGGATTATCAGTTGGGAGATATCCTCCCTGTCCATCGAGGGGTGTTCCTTCGCAACAAAGAATTCCCTGTACCCGATTCCTTGCATTCCCGGCCATTCTGGCACAGCTCCCATGGAAAGCAATGACGCTATCTCCTGTTCCAATCCCTGTCCGAACATGGCTCGTACCCGGTGCACGATCCGATCGTCCAACTCGGCCTTGTCCCGGGTCAACCCGATGATCAATGGTCGCATGCCGTCCCGCGCCTCTGTGGGTACCGAAAAACTGGATAACGGGAATCCTGAAGTTTCGTACACCTCAAGTGCCCGTGTTATCCGGTATCCGTCGGCCGGGTGGATCCTCTTGGCCGACACCGGATCTATCTCGACCAGTTTGCGGTAACACCAGTCCAAGCCCTGTTCCTTCACCTGTGCTGCAATCCGTTCGCGGATAATGGGGTCGCTTTGTGGGGAAGCGGGCAGCCCGTAATAGAAATGCTTGAAGTAATAGGCTGTACCACCACATATGACGGGTATCTTGCCCGCTGCACGGATCGATTCGCACGCCGTATCGGCGAGTTTCACAAACTCACCCACGGAAAACTGTTCCCATGGGTCCCTGATATCAATGAGATGGTGTGGAATGTGTTGCATAAGCTCAACCGAAGGTTTGGCCGAGCCAATATCCAGGTACCGGTAAATCTGCTTGGAATCGGCATTGACTACCTGAAACCCGTCGGCAAACAACTGTTCGAGCAAAGCAGTCTTGCCAACGCCGGTAGGTCCGAACAGGAAAATCAGGTGATTATTCCTTATCGTCGACAGCGTATTCTATATCCTCCATCAATACCCGTTCGAGGACTGTGGAAACTACTTTGCGGTTGCTGTCTTCAAACTCCTGGTCCCCATTCGCCGCCATGACGTTCGACAGGCTGATGGCTACACAAGTCATTTCATACACATTGTTCTGTTTATCGACAAGTACATCTATCGGAATGCTCAAAGTGGTTCTCCTTATCACGATATGATAGTAATCGCAACTACAAGATAATAAGACATTTCGCTAGCTTTGACTAGTGGTCTGTAAAGCTTAAAACTTGTCGGTTGACTTCGAGTGGAAGCGGAGCGTGGCTAGGCCAAGGAGAAGAGGATATGCAGATATCTGATTCGACACGAACGCCGCCACACACCGCTTGGACCGAAGGAAAGCAAAGGATTACAGTTTACAGACCACTAGTGGTCTGTACCAGCCAGGCGGCTGTGTATTTCCCCTATGATCATGCTTGCGATCTGTTCGGGAGACAAATCGTCCGTCTCGATCACCATATCCGCAACAGATGGATCGGTATTGTCGATGCCGTAGATACGCTTGTATCTGGAACTGTCGTTCTCATCGCGTCTGCGCGTCTCCTCCATCCGTTGGGAGAGGGTTCCCCCTTCCCGCTTCTGGATTCTCCTCGCCCGTTCTTCCGTGGTCGCGGTGAGATAGACTTTCAAATCCGCTTCCCTCAGCACCCAAATGGCCAGCCTCGAACCCAACACACAGTCGGCCGTCTCCATAGCCATGGCAACCTGACGCGCATCGAGCTCCCTATCGATAGAATCGTCCTTTTCGGCAAGCTTGCAGAAATCCCAGAACTCGACCCCACGTTCCTTCGCAAGATTGCGAAAGGTGAAATTGATCAATGGATAGCCCATTTGGCTGGCAACCATCGTGCTTACCGTGGTATTTCCGCACCCACTTTTGCCTGATATCGCGACTCTCATGCATATCTCCGATTATTCAATATTTCGTACCTGCTCCCGAATATTCTCGAGACTATCCTTCATGGATACGACCTGTTGGTTTATCTCGACCAGAATGCTCTTGCTTCCAATGGTATTGATCTCCCGATTCATCTCTTGGGACAAGAAATCCAACCGTTTGCCCACAGGTTCGGTCGATGCGAGCAATTCGGTGAACGCTTCGATATGGGTCCGGAGCCGCACGATCTCCTCATTCACCGAATATTTGGAGAGCAGCATCGCAACTTCCTGCAGAAACCTGTTCTCGTCATACCCCTTGTTCCCCAGCAATTCATCGAACCTGTTGAGCAGGTTCTCCTTGAGTTTCGTCTCAAGCGTGCCCGCGTTCGCCTCCACTGCATCCAGCCCTTCGGCCAACCGTGATCCCAGCCGCAAGAGGTCTTGGCGTGTGGCTTCACCTTCACGCTCCTTGGAACTCCGATAATCGACCAGCGCCTTGTCCAGCAATGAAAAGAGTGGCTCCTCGTACTTGGAGACGTCGGTCTCCCGCAATGCGACCAGTACTCCCTCCGCATTCAGGTAATCTCCCAAGGTCGGAGCAACCACCAATTGGGCCGCGGCGCCGATTTGTGCGAACGCTGTCCGATACCGTTCGACAGCGGCCACATCGACATGCAAGGCCAAGTCTGTGCTCATCTGCTTGAACCTGATGTTCACCTCCACATGCCCGCGGGAAACGACTTGCTTGATCTTCGCATCGATTTCCTGCTCGAACCGTGAAAGGCTGTTCGGAATCGCGTGGTTGATCTCGAGATAGCGGTTGTTGTAGGACTTCACCTCCACACCCATGAGAAAATTGTCGGTCAACTCTTCTGCGTACCCATACCCTGTCATGCTCAACATCAGCAACTCCTTCTCACGTCGGCGATCCGTCGCGCCAAACCGCTATTGTTTCCTGCTCCCATGGTAATGCAGACATCCCCCGGGTGCAACAACCTGGCGACATCCGACACCAGCTTCTCCTCGTTTGCGTAGAGGTGACCACCTGCGGCGGCGGCAAGATCGCCTGCCAGGGCATATCCATCCTCCACGTTCCCATCGTGCCGCGCGGAAGCGTACACCGGCCGGACAACCAACACGTCGGCCAGTCGCAACGCATCTGCGAATCCATCGAAAAAGGTCCTGGTGCGCGACACCGTATGGGGAAAGAAGATCGCAACCAGCCGACGTTCGGGATAGGTGGCACGGAGGCTGGCCAACGAAGTGGAGATTTCCGTCGGATGGTGGGCATAGTCGTCGACGTACACCACACCACTCTCATCAAGGATAGTCTCCAAGCGTCCTGCGCAGCCGGGAAAGGTGGAGGCTTCCCCAAGCAATGCGGGCAATACCGGATCGGACACCAACGTTTCCATATCGACAGGACGTCCCAGTTCCCTCAGAACCACGGACGCACCGAAAATCGCCGCTCCGACAATATCGAGACAAAGGGGAAGCGACGCCAACGGACTGTGGAAATAGCCGTCCAAGGGCATCAAGGAATATGAGCTTTCCTGTGGTCCATCCTCATGTCCACAAATCCTGAACATACTTGCAGGATAGGTGCCGAAGGTGATCAGCGACAAATCCGGTCGGGCCGACTGTATCCATCTTGCCAGAATACGGGAATACTCGGAATCGATCCCGCACACGACGAAAGCGTCCTGTGGCAAGCCCATGACCAGGTGTTTGAAGGAATCGAATGTCTGTTGCGTATCGGCAAACCAGTCGGGATGATCGTGCTCGATTGTTGTGACAAGGACTCCTTGGAGCCGATATGACAGGAAATGGTCCCGATACTCGCACGACTCGAGGATCGCGATCTCGTCTCCATTCGGTTTGCCACCGATCGTCTCGCCTTGGATATGGGATCCGTAGATTGGGAAAAACGGCAATCCCGTGTTGCGGAGAATCCAGTCGAGACACCCGGTGGTGGTCGTCTTGCCATGGGTTCCCGCCACTCCGAACGTGCGGACAGTAGTGCTGATCTGTGCCAAGAATTCGGGATAACTGAAGACAGGCAAACCCAAGCCGACCGCGCGGACCAACTGGGGACACCCGCCCGTATCATAGGCAGCCGAATAAATTACCATATCGGTATCAACAGGCAGTGCCTCGGCTGAGAAGGTTCCGGTCCATGCAATGTTTGCCGCGGCCAGGACCGCGTCGGTGGAGAACTGCTCCGGGACATCGGAACCTGTGACATGGGCTCCAAATTGCGAGAGCAGGCACGCCAGGGACGCCATTCCGGTGCCTTTTATACCGACAAGGAATATCTCTTTACCCCGCAAACGGGTGAAAAAACCCATGGACCTCTCCGCTGGCTAAAAAAAAGACTGCCTTGGAATGACAGTCTCTTTCAAGCGTGTATATGTTGTTATTTTGCGTGCTTGAGAGCCGCGTTACACTGCTTACAAACCATTGTCTTGGCTCCGTCAAGCGATTGCTCGTACATAACCTTGATCGCAGTCCTTTTACAAACCGGGCAATCCCCGCGACCACGTGACTTCTGGTCTCTGATACCGGCTCCTCTATGTGCTTTAGCCATGAACCTCTCCTTGCGAATGAAAATCGATACGGTATGACTATAGTGAGCAAGGAAAAGATTGTCAAGCGTTACATGCCCCAAGTCAATCCGGCGGAAATTGCGACATCCTGGGTATCCAAGGGAATCTCGATGCCAAGATCTATCCCCATATTCCCTATTCTTCCACCGGCCCCGAAAGTCAGGCTTCCGGTTCCAGACAATACGAATAGGGCTTGGTCGGCAGACCTGTGTTCAGAATAACCGGTTCTCAACGCGGCCCACAGGTTGCTGAGGAACTGCACTTTGCCTTCAAGACCGAACCGTACAGCCCGCTTGTCGGAATCCCCCAGATCAGTGACATCGAAGACACCATTGACTACCAACCTGTTCAATTCGTTGTTCTTGTCGAACACCGGCGAGGTGAACGCAAGACCGATAGCCGCTCCATTGAAGACGTCGGAGCCGTCCAGAATCAATTCATTCGTCTCGTAGTCCAAGTTGAACAAGGAATTTGTGAGCAACCCGATCGATACCCATTGGTAGGACAACAGCAACCCTACACCGGAGGAGAAGAATTGTCCATCGGAACTCTTGCGGTCATAGCGCTCCAAGTAGGTCCTGGTGATATAGTCGGCGATCGCACTGCCCTCGCGGATCACAACATCCCGTTGGGTCCTGTTGCCGCCCCGTGCGAACAAACCGACCGAGATGTGCTCCCACCCGTACGCCGCAGTCATCTGGATACGCGAATCGTTGTAAGCGGTGAAGGCCTTGGAATCTGTCTCGGCCGGATCCAGGGGCTCCTGATCCAATACATTGCCCAATCCCAGGGACAAGGCGACATAGCGGTTGCTGAACAACATCTCGAATGCGGTCGCAGGCCGCTGGATCCATGGTATCGGATCGTTTTCCTCGGGACTCCCCACAATAAGCTCGCCATAACGTGCTCCGATCCTGAACAACGGCTCTTCCCGCCGATACAGGGCCGCAGGGTTCCGGTAAAAGGATCCGTTCACCTCTGACAAGGCGACACCCGCCGAACCCATTGCCAACGAGCGCAAGTCGGAATACCGTGCGATCGTATCGGTGTCGTCGGTTGCCCCCGGCAAGGGCCAGACGAGACAGAGGCCAAGGAGAAAAAGTATCGTGCATCGGATCCGGTGCGTTGTGCCCAAAGGGGACCTCCTACGATTCATCATACGCTATTGCAAGAAAACAATCCAATCGCCCGCTTGCTCTCCGGGCAGCAGGAGTCGACAGGTCCAAAGTCTTGACGATGTCCGTCACAAGGAGCCCAATGGAGCGGAACCCTTCCTCTCCCCGAATCTCCCGAAGACTGCTCAGCAACGAAAACAACCGTTTTTCCAATTTCGCCCGCGCCACACCATCCACAAGTGGAAGGGGAACCAGACAAGTGGAAGCGAGGATGTGCAACGTTTCCTCGATTGTCGTGCAAACAGCCGCCTCCAGCGTTTCGACCTGTTCCTGCAATTGCCGCAGGCTCTGGCCCAACAGGATATCGGCTTGAGGCAACCGGTCGAGCACAACGCCGCCGATGAACCGGAACGGTTCCAAGTGTTGCGGTTCCTTGAACACCACGGAAGTGAGCGCATCGAGACGCTCCATCCAAGGCAACCGGTCCAAGCCTTCCCCGATGGGAAGATGCAACGATGCCGGCTTGCCGGTTATGAAGACTTGCTCGATATTCCGTTTGCCCTCCAATCCCTGGCGGCCACCCTGGTTCCGTTTCGCAAACGGTACGACCGTGACAGGATCATGTCTCGCCCGCAACAATTCGTGGATCCTGGTTGCATCGACAATTCCAGAACTTGGATAGGTCAGCACGATATGCCGTGCATCGATATTTGCGAACAGGTGGATGAATGCCGCATCCGCATGCTTCAAAGAACAGTATGCGCTATGGGTACGTTTCCAGTCAGTCCGGATACCCGCCTTGTCCAACAGGTTCCCCGCTTGGTCGCGTGCATCCGAAGGCAAGAAATCGTCCCACATGGTTATCGAGTTGAGCAAATGGTAGGTGCTTCCGTATTGGTGCACTGTCGCTGGAGGATCAAGGAAGCAGATATCGGCACGGTACCGTTTCACGAATTCGGATGCCTCGCACATATGCATCTCTCCCTTAGGAACATCGGCATCGGGCAATACGGGGGCTCGGAGCAGGCAGCTCTCCACAATGCGGGTGCGGACCACTCCCCCAGGTGTGGAGAACCGCTTGTGGTACGCTGTGAACGATCCGGAAGTATTTGCTTTCCTCGAAGCTTCGTACAGGATCGAGGCGAGGATAACCGCCTTTTCCGTGGCCGAAATTTTCCTGTGGATCCAGCTCTCCTCGATTTCTTCCCTGACCGCGTCGAGAAACCGTGCATTCGAGCCGGTGAAGAACAACCGTTCCCGCTCACCATCGTACGAATTGTCGTCCATGGGTGCATAATGCCGACTGAGAAACGCCTTGGAGAGTCCACCTCCGGTCTTTGCGGCATACAATCCCTGCAGGTTGAGCAGGGAAAGGTAGGCATCGATTCCTCCCATCTCCACAAACATCGGCAGCAGGTCATCCGAACCCAAGCCGAGATATACACGGTTCATGATATAGGAAAATGGTTCGAGATCGCTCGCGAACACCTCCATACCCATGCTGCGAGCCATGCGGGATACGGTCCCGGAACCACAAAAGGGATCGACGAACACCGCATTTCCCCGTCTCGGGGCCAATGTCGACAGGAGTATACGCAATTGTTCGGCAATGGGACGCTTGCTGCCGATCATCGAAATCAACTGGTCTGTTTCGTAGGTTGGAAATGCGAGTGCCACACCACCGCTCCTTGTCGTATCCTGCCTTGTAAAACTACATGAACATTGGTACCATGCTGATGAAAAGGGTGTCCCCATGAAAAGACTATCAGTGTTATGGACAAAAGACAAGGTTCGTTCTGAATGCAGGTTCCATGGAAATTCCGATCCTTTGGTCGCAAATGTATCCTTTTCGTCGAAAACCTGTACCGAAGGATCCGTCTTTATCGCTGTGCAGGGACTGCATGCGGATGGACATTCGTTCATCCCCGAGGCAATCGAACGCGGAGCTGTGGTTGTGGTCCATGCCAACCGGCTTGCCCGCTACCATGGCGATATCCTCTATATACGGCATGCCAACCCGAGAAGGGTCGCCTCGATGTTCGCCAACGCATTGGCCTTGCCATTGCCGCAATCCATAATCGGAGTGACTGGAACCGACGGCAAATCGACCACGTGCGAATTCCTCTGGAAACTGCTGAACGATCTGGGAATCCGGTGCGGCCTCTTGTCGACGGTCTCACTCGATGACGGCACGGGACACCGGGCCAGTCCCTATCGCCAGAGCACTCCGGAAGTCCCCGAGTTGTATGCGTTTCTCCGCACATGCCGGGAAAACGGCATTTCCACGGTAGTCTTGGAGGCGACCAGCCACGGGCTATCCGATACGGGAGCCCGTCTTGCGGATATTTCCTTTGCCGGTGCACTATTTACGAGTCTCAGCAGCGAGCACTTGGAGTTCCACAAGGACTTGGATCATTACATCGATGCAAAGATGAATCTCGCCCGACAAGTAGCCCCTGGAGGATGGATCGTGCTACCCAAGACTTTTCCGTACCGGGGATGGGTGGCATCGGCCTCCCCTACCGACGTTCCCTTGTATCTCCATGCTCTCGACGAGGACCATGACGGGACAGCACTCTCAGCCGCCACCTTGCACTCATCTTTGGAAAACAGGGACCTCACGGTATCTGTACCGACCGACGATCCCGTCACCGTCCATCTCCCCTACGGGCCCTCATGTTTTTCTGAAAACGCACTTGGTGCCATGTTGGCGGCACACCTGGTGACAAGACAGCCTTTGGCGAATATCGCTGCGGCAGCAAATACATTCGGACGTGTTCCCGGTAGATTCGAAGTCGTCCGTACCAATGACCCCTGTACGATCATCATCGATTTCGCCCATACGGCAGATGCCTTCGAACGGTTGTTCGCGCATGTACGCTCGAGTCACCCAGAAGGTCGTCTGGTCGCGGTATTCGGGGCTGCGGGAGAGCGCGACACCAGCAAACGGCTGCCCATGGGCAAGGCTGCAGGACGTTGGTGCGACGCGGTTTTCCTGACAGACGAGGATCCTCGTAAGGAAAATGCTTCGCAAATCCTCACCGATTTGCAGGTGGGAATAGAGTCGGCGCAAACGTCCACACGCGTTGTCCGTATCCACGACCGCAGATGCGCCATCCAATCGGCATTGGATCTCTGCGACCGGCCGGAGGATGTCTTGCTGCTGTTGGGCAAAGGTCACGAGAGCAGTATCCAATACGCACATGGTCCGCAACAGTGGAATGAACGCATGGTCGTCGAGGAATTGCTTGCACGTAGGAGTCCCACCAATGCATGAGAGACGAAAGGTAGCGGTAGTATTCGGAGGACAATCTGTCGAGCATGTCGTCTCCTGCAGGTCGGCGGCGACCATATGCGGGCAACTTGCGACGTGTGGACATACCGTGGTCCCTATCGGTATAAGCAGGGATGGGCGTTGGTCGTTGCACACATACCGACCCGAGGATGCGGGACACACCTTGTCCGCCGAGTTTCTGGAAGATCAGGAAATTGTTGTCAGACCCGGAAATGGTCTTTGGCTCACAAAGCAACATACCACGTTGCCCGTCGACATCTGTTTTCCGGTGACGCATGGGACCGGTGGTGAGGACGGGCTCTTGCAAGGTTTGCTCGAATTGGCACACCTGCCCTATGTGGGTTGCAATCCGGCCGCCTCATCGATCGGTATGCACAAATACACCGCGAAACTGTTTGCGCGGGACCATGGCGTACCGGCATTGCCATCCCTCCGGATATCCACGGAGACGATCGGAAGCATCACCTCCATCGACGAGGAACAGTTCACCACCTTGTATACACGGATCACACTGGATTTGGGGACGTCGATCATCCTGAAACCTGAGGATGGCGGGTCCTCCGTGGGGGTACAGGTGGTGGACCCTGTGGAGCCGACAGTCTTGCTCGACGCGCTGCGCTCGTCGTCCCGGTTCACCAAGACGGTGTTGGCTGAATGCCTGGTAAAAAATCCCATGGAGCTCGAATGCGCCCTTGTCGAACAGAAGGGGACCCTCGAGGCAAGTCTCCCGGGCCTTGTGGTGGATCCCGTTGAAACCGGGAGCGGATTCCTCACCTACGAACAGAAATATCTTGCAGCCCATTGCGCCTTCATGCAACTGCCAGCTCCTATCGCACCCGAATTGGCGAAACGGATCAGACATATGGCACTTGCCGTCGGACAGGCGATCGGTGTGGAAGGATATGCGCGGGTGGATTTCCTCTATTCGGCCGAAACCGGTGGGATATGGTTCAATGAGATCAATACCCTACCCGGAATGACCGCACAGAGCCATTTCCCAATCCTTGCGGCGTCGTCAGGATACGATTGGCCGGCGTTGATGGATGCTTTGTTGACCTCAGGGTTCGAACGTCAGCGCAAACGCGCCTCCCTGACATTCACGGCGGTGGAATAGACGATGCAACCGGTATGGTTCCACGTCGACATGGATGCCTTCTACGCATCGGTCGAACAACGTGACAATCCCGAATTTCGGGGAAAGCCGGTGATTGTCGGCGGCTTGGGAACCCGTGGTGTAGTCTCTGCCTGTTCCTATGAGGCGAGGGTATTCGGCGTCCATTCGGCAATGCCCATGTATCAGGCGAAACGGCTCTGTCCGCAAGCACAATTCGTGCGGGGACGAATGGAACGGTACAGCGAGGCAAGTCGGCAAATCATCGCGATTCTCCAGAGCTTCAGTCCAGTAGTGCAACAAATTTCCATCGACGAGGCATTCCTGGATATGACAGGGACCGAACGACTTTTCGGAAAACCCCGCCAAGCGGCTATCCTCTTGAAGAATCGTGTGAAGAATGAGACTGCGCTGGTGATCAGCGTGGGAATCGGACCGACCCGTTTCATTGCGAAAATGGCAAGCGACTTCGACAAGCCCGATGGACTGTGCCGCGTCTCCCCAGGCAAGGAGATTGCTTTTGTCGACGCGGTCGGCTTGCGAAAGCTCTGGGGAATCGGTGACAGCACCCTCAATGCCTTGGCGAAACACTCGATAACGACTGTCGCCCAATTGAGGGAATATTCGGTGGAATATCTCCAACGTTTGTTTGGAGAGGCTGCCGGCTCGTATTTGCACAAGGTTAGCCATGGTATCGATCCGGGAATCCACACAGGTGTCACGAAATCGCGTTCCATCAGCACCGAAATGACCTTTCCTGTCGATATAGCCGATGTCGATATCCTTGAGCAGAACCTGCTGGGGATGAGCCATGAGGTCATGTTTCGGGCCATTGAGGAACAGGTGACGGCCCCAACGGTCGCGATCAAATTGCGTTTCAGCGACTTTTCCACCATCAGTGCCCAAACGACTCCCGCCAAACCGATCTATTCGGCGGAACAGGTCTACTCACTGGCAAAGGAACTGTTGCATAGCCGGTGGCAGACATCGCAACCGGTTCGCTTGCTCGGCGTTGGCCTGCACAACGTGTCCCCGACAAGCACCGCCCCGCAGCAACAGGAGTTGTTCGACAATCCCTTCAAGCGTAAACGGGACTTGGAGAAGACGATCCTGACCTTGCGCACGAAAGGCCGGGCATTGCAAAAGGCAAGCCTCCTCGATCCGCCCGAACCGGGACGACAGTAGCGTATCAACTACCCTGCTCCCCTTGCAGGGGGTGCCCAATGGTGCTAAAGTACCGAGTGATCGAATGTGGGGAGGATGTTCCAGAATGGGGCTGCATATTGTACTTTTCGAACCCGAAATTCCTCAGAATACCGGTAATATCGCCCGCACATGTGCTGCATTGGGAGCCACGTTGCATCTTGTCCATCCCCTCGGATTCACTATCACCGACAGACAACTGAAACGGGCCGGGCTCGATTATTGGCACATGCTGGATATCCGCCACCACGACAGCATCGCAGCCTTCCTCGAGACGCATGCCGAAGCACCGCTATGGTTCTTCACCACCAAAGCCAAGAACACCTATGCCGATGTCACGTACGGTGACGAGGCATATCTGGTTTTCGGCAAGGAATCGGCAGGTATCGATGAATCTATCCTGGTCGGACGCCCAACCCGATGCATCCGGATACCAATGCGGAAAGAAGCCCGGTCATTGAATCTATCGAACAGTGTCGCGGTGGGAGCATATGAGTTCGAACGGCAACAACAGTTTTCGGGCCTTTCGGCCGAAGGCGACTTGCATCGCCTCGTCTGGCCATCGGCACCCCAGGTGCAATAAGGAGAATCACATGAAGACAATGGGTTTTATAGGATGCGGAAACATGGGTGGTGCGATTATCCGCAGCGTCGCTCCCGCGAAGAAGTGGCGGGTGTTGGTTTATGATGTTCTGGAAGAAGCCGCCCGGGCTTTGGCCAGCGAGACCGGTGCCGAATACGCTTCCCTGGACGAGTTGTTGAAAGCCTCCGATATCGTGGTGCTTGCGGTGAAACCCCAAATCCTGCCCGACCTGTATGCCACCTTGCGCACCTACTCCGGCAAGCAGTGGATATCCATGGCTGCAGGCATCTCGCTCGAAACCCTTGCCGCCCAACTGCACACGGAGCAAGTGGTACGGATCATGCCGAATATCGCCGCGGCGGTCAAGAAGGCAGTCACAGCCGTCACTCCCCACCCGAATGCCGACAAGACACTGATAGCTACAACTATGGAATTCGCCAACCTATTCGGTGCGGCACACAGGATCGACGAGAAGCATTTCGCAGCCTTCATCGGGGTCTCCGGATCCGCGATCGCCACCACATTCTCTTTTCTGCACGGTATTGCTATGGGTGGGGTCCATGAAGGATTGCCGTATGCAACTTCGCTCGCCCTCATTGGCGATACGGTCGAGAGTGCCACAGCCCTTGTGCGGGAGTCGAAGAAGCATCCCGAGGAATTGCTGACGCAGGTGTGTTCACCTGGGGGCCTGACAATCGAGACGATGCAGGTACTTTACGAGAACGGTTTCATGGGGATTCTCATGGAATCGGTCGAAGCGGCAAGCCAAAAGGCATTGGAATTGGAATTGAAAGCCAAGACTGGCAAATGAAATACCAACGGGGAAACACATGATAGATCTGAAAGAGCTGAAAACCAGAAGGGATGAAATCGCTACGAATATCGCCAACAGGGGCATGCAGGTAGACATCGACGCTATCATAGCATTGCAGGAGCAGCGTTCGGCATTGTTGCAGGAGACCGAGGCGCTCCGTTCGCGTCGGAACGAGAATGCGGCCAAGATGAAGGGAAAACTGGATGCCGAGGCCCGCTCTGATCTCATCACCGAAGGCAAGGCACTGAAAGAAGAGATCGCGACCAAGGAATCGACCTTGGGAGAAATCGAAGCCAAGTACCTTGCCCTGGCGAAGACTATTCCGAACTATGCCCATCCACAGGCTCCCGTCGGCAGCCTGGATACGGAGAACCTGGAGATCAGGAAATGGGGTGAACCTACCCGATTCCCGTTCGTGCCGAAGGACCACGTCCAATTGGGCGAGACGTTGGATTTGATCGACTTCGATACCGCCACCCGTGTGTCGGGCCCGAAGTTCTATTATTTGAAGAACGAGGCCGTCCTGCTCGAGCTGGCCCTGGAGCGGTATGCCCTCGATATCCTGCGCAAGCATGGGTTCACCCTCACCATTACCCCCGATATCGCACGGGAAGAGGTCTTGGAGGGTATCGGATTCAACCCCCGTGGCGAGGAGAGCAATATCTACACCATCGAGGGAACCGGCACGTGCCTGGTGGGAACCGCCGAGATCACCTTGGGCGGCTACCATGCCGGCAAGATACTAACCGAGAACGAGTTGCCCATCCGTATGGCGGGACTCTCGCACTGCTTCCGCAGGGAGGCAGGAGGGGCGGGACAGTATTCCAAGGGGTTGTACCGTGTCCACCAGTTCTCGAAGGTCGAAATGTTCATCTATTGCCTGCCGACCCAATCGGAACAGATACACGACCAGCTGCTGGCGATCGAGGAAGAAATATTCCAAGGCCTCGAGATCCCCTACCATGTCGTGGATACCTGTACCGGGGACCTGGGTGCTCCCGCATACAGGAAGTTCGATATCGAGGCATGGATGCCGGGCCGTGGCGAACAAGGTGAATATGGTGAAGTGACCAGCACCAGCAACTGCACCGACTACCAGGCACGCCGGTTGAATATCCGATACAAGGATTCGGCAGGACAGATCCAACACGTCCATCTCTTGAATGGAACCGCAATTGCCATATCACGGGCTATCGTCGCTATTCTTGAGAATTTCCAACGGGAGGACGGTTCGGTGGGCTTGCCGAAGGCCCTTGTGCCGTATATGGGATTCCCGGAGATCCGTCGATAACACCAAGGAGGTCGACATGACCGTTTCTGCCCTCTCCACCGATTTCTATGAACTGACCATGATGCAGGGGTACTTCCTCACCAGGAACAACCCCCGTGTGGTATTCGACATGTTCTATCGGACAAATCCGTTCAATGGTGGCTATGTTGTCTTCGCCGGCCTCAACGATCTGCTCAAACGCATAGAACTCTTCTCGTTCAGCAAAGGGGATATCGATTATCTGCGCTCGTTGCATAAATTCGATGAAGCGTTCCTCTCATATCTCTCCGATTTCCGTTTCACGGGTACGATCCATGCCATGGACGAGGGGACAGTGGTTTTTCCCGGTGAACCGCTGATCCGTGTCGAAGCCACCATGATGGAAGCCCAGGTGATCGAGGGGATGCTGCTGAATACGATCAACTACCAATCGCTGATCGCAACCAAGGCCTCACGCATGTTCCAGGCAACCGGAGGTGGCCAGATCATGGAATTCGGCTTGCGCCGGGCCCAAGGTCCCGATGGTGCTATCTCCGCTTCACGGGCAGCCTTCATCGGAGGGTGCGCCGCGACCAGCAACACGCTCGCCGGCAAGATATTCGGCATACCGGTGGCGGGAACCATGGCCCATTCCTGGGTCATGTCCTTCGAATCCGAGCTCGATTCATTCAGGGCTTTCGCCGATATCTACCCGGACAATTCCATATTGCTGATCGACACGTACGATACGCTTGGCTCCGGTATCGAAAACGCGATTGTCGTGGGCAAGGAGATGCAAGCGAAAGGGAAGCGGATCGGTGTCCGTATCGACAGCGGAGACCTGAGCTACCTGTCCCGGGAGATCAGGAAGAAGCTGGATCGAGCGGGGCTGGAGGATTGCCGGATATATGTATCGAACGATCTGACCGAGGAGATAATCGAGACGTTGGTGCACGATTCCGTACCGATCGACTCTTGGGGAATCGGCACACATCTGGTGACCGGAGGATCGCAAAGCTCGCTCAATGGCGTCTACAAATTGGCGGCACGACAACTGCCCGACGGCACATGGTTGCCGACCATGAAGATCAGCAACAGCTTTGAAAAGGCCACCAACCCAGGACGCAAGCAGGTCTGGCGCTTCCTCGACGCGGAGGGGTCCTCGTTGGGAGACCTGATAGCATTGGACTACGAGGATATCACCACGAAAACGGATATCATCCTGTACCATCCATTCAACGAGGCCGATTATTTCACGCTCAAGCAATCGCGTTATGCTTCAGTTGTGCCACTGTTGCGTCTTGTCATGACCGATGGAACGAGAATCGCGAATGCGCCGAAACTGGTGCACATCCAGCGGCATGTCAAGGAGAGCCTTGCGACCTTCCACGGCAGCTATAAGCGGATGATCAATCCACACTTCTACAAGGTGTCGTTATCCAAGGAACTGAAGACGCTCAAGACCCAGTTGGCAATCGAAGGAAGAAGCAAGCTCAATAAAGATTGAAGTATGCCAGGATTCCCGTAGCCAGCGTGTCGGCCATCTGGTCAAGCCATGCCTGTCGGGTCATCAGATAGGCATCGTCGCTATTGCTGATGAATCCGATTTCCACCAGCACCGAGGGCACCTTGCTGGCATTGAGTACCCAGACATCCTGTTCCTTGACACCCCTGTCCCGAGCCTGGGGAAAATCTTTCGCCATCTGCTCCCGAAGTGCGGTGGCGAACAACAGGTTCTCGCGGTTCAGCAACCGGTTCAATTCGCTCGCCGTCTGGTTCGCGAACCGTGCGATCGCCCAATCCTGGACCTGCGCATCGAGGAAACGGACCCGCTTGTCGGTCTGTTTCACCAGGATCTCAAACCCGGACGGTTCTGCCGAGGGGGAGGAGTTTGCATGGATCGAGACGAACACAATCGATTTTCCAACCCCGGGATTCAACTTCGCAGCCACATCGGCACGATCCTGCAGAGCCATATAGGTGTCGGAATCGCGGGTCAATACGATATCGATATCGGTACGGGAAGCACGTAGGGCATCGGATATTTTTCGGACCAGTTCCAAGGTGATTGCCTTTTCCTGGAGATAGACATGGTTCTCCCATTGCCACGATGCTGTCGCGCCGGGATCATGCCCTCCATGTCCGGCATCGAGCACGACTGTTCCGATCGGAAGCGCGAATGGGGAAGTGTTGGATTCGGTCCCATAGAGAAAGCCGCCGACCAGGATAGTCGCTATGCAAAGGATGAAGCATCGTGCGCGGCCCTTCATGAATCGTCTCCAGGAGCCTTCCACTGTTCCACGAGTTGCTGGAAATCGGTCTTGTACAGTGCCAGCCGTTTCTTCACCTCGGCATGCAGATGGGCATCGGTATACTTGCCAGGACGTTTCGGATAGTTCTTCCCGTTCATCTGCCTGACACCCAGCGCTTTGGTATGGACTCGTTTTATCCCGTCCCGCTCGGAGCGGTCCTCGATAATGAATTGACGGTTGATGAATGTACATGAGATACATGGCGAGTTCAAGATCGGATACCCGTACAGCCAAGAGCGCAACCCGAAATCGAGCACTTGCCAGTATTCGCTCTCCACAGCTTCATCGAATCCCCTCAGGCGTTGGAACAATGCCCGCTCGTACAACCCCATACCCAAAAAGGGATAGAGGGTGGGCATGATAGCGCCGGCGGGAAGGAACGAGACAGGATCGACCATGCCATCCCGCAGCATCGGCGCCTGGATCACCGGAATAAGCTCACCGAGCCTGTTCGAAAGGATAGGGGTAATGGCGGCAGGTTTGTCACTCCTATGCAGGAGCGCTATCGCCTCTTCCGAATCGAACCGGTTGCAGCGCAGATCGCTCCTTGTCAAGAAAAAGAAGGTGGTATAGCATTCGTTGGCCATGGCATTGGCCATGGTCCCGAAGGGAACGGGTTGGGCGAACACAATAAACGTCGCTTCCGGAAAACGTGAGCGCAATTCCGGAATCCTCCCCTGCTCCTCATGCATCAACACATGCACGGACCAGGAGGAATATTGGAGGATCGCCTCGATCGCACCGGCCAGTGACTCCCCGGCATCGACTGCCATCAATCCGATGGACATGGTCTCCTCGCGGTGGAGGAGGCTGATGCGTTTGCCGATGTCCTGTTTCCTATGGAATATATGATAATTAGTCTGCATAATCCAAAAACACAATATCCTCTGGTCGGAACAGCACATCCGCCTTTCCTTTGCCTAGACGACGCGGCATGTCCTTGCTCTGGCATCCGGCCATCTCCAATATCTCGGAACTGTTGTAATACGGAACAGCCTTGGCAATGTTGTTGACCATGACCACATCCCCTGCCTGGAATATGCCGTCGACCTTGACGACGCCCGAGGGCAACAGGCTCTTATGGGAACGCAAGGCCTTGACCGCACCTTCATCTATCCAAATGGTCCCGGTCGGGTTGCTGTTCAATATCCAACGGAAGCGCTGGCCCAACCGTTTGTCCGCATGGATATGGCTGCCGATAGGTTCACCCTGCTGTATCCGGCAGAGGATATCCGGTTCATAGCCGCTGGCGATCACCGTCGCACAACCGGCGGTTGCGGCGATTCTCGCTGCAACCAGCTTTGTCTTCATGCCACCGGTCGAGAACACGCTGCCCGCGCTGCCGGCATACGAGAATATCTTGTCGTCGACCTTCGGTATATCCGAAAGGAGTTCGGCATCGGCATCCTTGCGGGGATCTTTTGTGTACAATCCCGCGATATCCGAGAGGATCACGAGCAGATCCGCATCGATCTTGCTTGCAACGAATGCGCTCATGCGGTCATTGTCCCCGATCGCAGTTCCGATTTCGGCCGTGCTGACCACATCGTTCTCATTGAATATCGGAACCACTCCAAGATCCAACAACGTCTGCACCGAGTTCTTCAAGTTCACATACGTCTTGCGATCGTTCAATTCGCTTCGGGTTATCAACACCTGCGAACAGACGACCTCATGCCGCTTGAACGCCGCACGATAGTGGCTCATGAGGATCGGTTGCCCGATCGAGGCACAGGCTTGGCGCAAAGCTGTCCGTTTGACCGCTGTCGACCGCCCCAATTCCTTCGCACCAAGTCCAATGGCACCCGAAGAGACCAACAGTACCTGCAGCCCCCGCTGTCTCAACGCCACGATATCCGCGACAACCTTCTCGATCCGATGAGCATCTATTCCCTGATGGTTCGAAAGCAGGTTGGTACCCACTTTCACCACGATTCTCTTGACGGAAGAAAAATCGCGATCCATCACTCCATCTCCCCGAGCAATCCGACACCTTCGAGTGACAACTCCTTATGCTTGAAATCCCGTCCCTTCTCGTAGGTGTCGACTATATGCCCATTGCCCGAAAGCAACCATTTTCCGATAACCAGACCGTCGAGCCCAACCGGGCCACGTGCGTGGATCTTCTGCGTGCTGACACCTACCTCGGCACCCAGTCCATACCGGAACCCGTCCGCAAAACGGGTGCTGCAGTTCCAGAAGACATCGGCCGAATCGACCTCGCGCATGAACGTGCGGGCATGCCCTTCATGGGAAGTGACAATGCAATCGGTATGCCCCGATCCATGTGCGGCGATATGATCCATAGCCGCCTGGAGCGAATCGACAATACGGATGGCGACCTCGTACCCGAGGTATTCGGTATCCCAATCATCTTCGACAGCCTCGAGACAGTCTATTATCGCTCCGACCCTACGATCGCCATGGATGATCACAGACCATGGTGCGAGCGCTTCCTTGAATCGGGGAAGGAACGTGGCGGCGACAGCAGAATGGACAAGCACGGTCTCGACCGCATTGCACACTGCCGGATATTGGCACTTGGAGTCGACGGCGACTGTGACAGCGAGATCGATCGGAGCCTCGGCATCCACATACAACGCGCAAATGCCATCGGCATGACCCAATACCGGGATCTTGGTATTGTCCATGATATAGCGGACAAATTCATTCGAGCCACGGGGGATAAGCAAATCGACGATATCGTCGAGTTCCAACAGGGACTTCACATCCTCGCGGCTCTCCAAGTGGACTATCCATCCACTTCCTGCGGCAAACGGCTGCAGGGATTCCCTGATAACGGCAACCAATTCCCTGTTGGTGTGCAAAGCCTCGTGTCCCCCCTTGAGAATGATCGCGTTTCCACTTTTCAGGCAAAGGGACAGTATCTGGACCAAGGCGTCGGGTCTCGACTCGAACACCATGCCGATCACACCAATGGGAACATCGACACGCTCCAGCAGCAATTGGTCATCCAGCAACCGACGTTCCCGAATGCGTCCAATGGGGTCGCGCAACGATGCGACCTGTCGGATCCCGTCACACACACCAGCCAACTTGTTCTCGTCAAACACCAACCGCTTGCGCAACGGCACGGCGAGAGCCGCTTCGTCCGCAGCAACGATATCTTTCCTATTTGCGGCGAAAAGCCGCTGTGCATGCTGTTCCAAGGCAACCGCCATTGCCAACAACATGGTATTCCTTTCCTTCGATGCCAACGCTCCCAGCACCCGCTGGTGCGCAGGTACTTGCGTGAGCTGTTCCATGATTCCACGGTCTTCCAAAACGGGCCTCGCTTAACGTACGATTGGTCACAGATTACTCTGAATTTGGTGGTGATGCAAGGTAGATACCGATTTCGTAGCTATTGTACCAGCTTGTTTCGATCTTTCCGTTGTATTTTCATAAATATAATGGTAGAATACCGGCTAGTTTACCCATCAATCCGAGGAGTCTGTCATGAAACTGAAGTTGTCTAGGATCCTGCTGGCCCTAGTGTGTGTGTTCTTGGTGTCCCAGCCGCTTGTTGCCCAGGGAGCGATCGAATCGACCGCATCACCCGAAATCCGTACTGCAATCGATGCCCTGGGACGGGAAGTCTCCGTTTCGGGAGACTTGGAACGAATCCTGGTGGTTGGAAGGGCAGCGGTAATGCCTGCCGATGCATTGTTCCTCTTTCCCGCCGCCAAGGAAATGGAGATCGTGTTGGCAAAGACGGATCAGGGGCTGGGCGACTATTTCGACCTGATCAGACCCGAGTACAAGATAACCGGCCGCCTGGGGCAGCAGATCGGTGCAGAGGAGATCATTGCACATGCGCCCGACCTGGTGCTCACAAAATCGAGCAACTACGATTCGGTGGTAGCCCTGTTGGAACCGTTCGAAATACCCGTATTCGTCATGGACCTCGAGACACCCCAAGCCTGGAAATCGGAAATTGTCGAGTTGGGAAGGCTGTTGGATGATTCCGAAACGCCACGGCGCATCATAGAGGCGTTCGAAGTCCGCGAGCAAGCGGTCGATGCAGCGATTGCGACCGTGGACGAATCGAGACGTCCAAGAGTGCTGATGATGCAAGCCGCAGCCTCCGACGGAGTGACAGCATTCAGCGTATCTCCCAAGGAATGGATACAAACGAACCTCACCCTCCGTGCTGGAGGCATGCCGGTGTGGATGGATGCGAATCTCGCCGCCAATTCATGGCGGAAGGTATCGTTCGAACAGATAGCGGCCTGGAATCCCACCAATATCTTCATTATCAGCTACAAGTCGCCGGCTTCGGGTTTCCTGAAGGCGATCGATGCAAGCCCACAATGGCAACAACTCGCGGCGACCCGCGCAGGGACTATCGGTTCGACTCCCGCCGATGTCATGAACTACTTCCAGTCGGATAGCCGGTGGATATTGGCGTTGCAATGGCTTGCCGCCGAGCTTCACCCGACCCTGTTTCCCGATTTCGATATGGAAGCTGAGATCCGTTCATTCTATACCGACTTCTATGGCATCGAATCAGAGGAGATCCTCGGATCCTTGGTGGATGCGTACCGCTCTTCGGTAAGCCGATGACCATGGACCAGAATACCGGATCGGCACAGGCCTTCCGCTATTCCACCCGCATCGGTATCTACCGGTACCGATTGCTGGCATTCGCCTTGCTTCTCGTCGTATTGGCAGGTGTCGCATTGCTTGCCGGTCGGTATCCCAGTGCAGGGGTAGCCAATCCCCTGCACCTATTGGAGGATGCACTGTTGGCAAAGGTGGTACTGAATGTCAGGCTTCCGCGTATCCTCCTTGCGATAACGGGAGGAGCTTCGCTGGCTGCCGCAGGATTCGTGTTCCAGATGCTGTTTGCCAATCCCTTGGTCGAACCGGGTTTCCTCGGTGTCTCGCAAGGTGCGGCATTCGGAGCTGCCGCTGCCATCACCCTGTTCGGTTTCTCCGCCCTGGCAGTCCAGGTCAGCGCTTCGCTATTCGGATTATTGGCATTGGCAACATCCTATTGGCTAGCCAAACGGTTCCGATTCGGAGGTTGGATATTGCGCCTGGTGCTTTCGGGAATAGCGGTGGGAGCAATGTTTTCCGCAGGTCTTTCAATCATTAAACTGGTAGCCGATCCCACGACCAGCTTGCAGGATATCACCTTCTGGATGATGGGGGGATTGTGGAACAGCACATGGAAAACGGCGTGGAGTGTCATGCCGGTCATGTGGACAGCACTTGCCGTACTTTTCGCCATCCGCTGGCGGATCAACCTCCTTTCACTCGACGAACGTACCGCACATGCGATCGGTATCTCGGTAAGCCGGGAAAAATCCCTGGTCCTATTTGTCGCAACGATCGCGACCACGGCAATAATCTCAGTCGCAGGCTTGATCGGCTGGGTCGGGCTCATTATCCCCCACCTCGCCCGCCGTCTTTTCGGTGCCGATGCCCGATTCGCCCTTCCCGGTTCCATGTTGCTGGGAGCACTGTTCCTACTCGCTTGCGATACTGTCGGCAGGACACTGCTTTCCAGTGAGATTCCCCTCGGCGTGTTGACAAGCCTGATTGGAGCCGTATTGTTCATTATCATTTTGACCCGCCCGCAAACAGAGGCGAAATTATGAAATGCGCCTATCGTCTCGAGCAGGTCACCTATACCTATCCTTTGCGTGAAAATCCAGCGGTTTCGGGACTGGACCTGTGTATTCCCGAGGGAAAGACCACGGTGTTGCTCGGTCCGAATGGTGCTGGAAAATCAACCCTCATGGACTTGTTGTTGCGGTGGAGAAAGCCAGACCATGGCTCAATCCATCTGTTCGACGCACCGCTCGCCACATATTCCAAACGCAGTCTTGGACGGACAGTAAGCCTGGTCCCCCAAGAGGAAGGGGCGCGGTTCTCTTTCACGGTGTTGGAATATGTATTGTTCGGCCGCTCCCCTTATCTCCATGAATTGGCATCTCCAACACATGCGGATGTCGAGATAGCCCATACCTCGATCGCACAGGTGGGGATCGAGGAGATAGCCCACCGTCCCATCACCACACTCAGCGGGGGCGAACACCAACTGGTTCTCCTAGCCCGTGCGTTGGCACAACAACCGCGGGTATTGCTGTTGGACGAACCGACCAGCAGTCTCGATCCGGGAAACACAGCGAAGGTCATTCGCATCCTTAGGCAACTCTCCGAACAAGGGATCACCCTATTCTTCACCACCCACGACCCCACCGTCGCCGCCGACTGTGCGCATCATGTGGCCATGATTTCCCATAGCGAACTGTTGTTCAGCGGTCCGGTCGAAGAAGCACTCACTCCTCCGCTGCTTTCCAAACTCTATGGGACCCCTATGGAAACCTTCCGGCATGGGAATAGGCTCATGGTCGCGCGTGTGCACTGAACCCTCCGTTTGGGTATGAAATGCTCGTCGCATCACGCTCGGGGCACTCGCTCGGCAGAGCAATCGGCAAGCCGCTTGCTTTCCACTCGCTCCGTTTGGGTATGAAATGCTCGTCGCATCACGTTCCCGGCACTCGTTCGGAAATGGACGCATGGAATGCGTCCGCTTCGCTCACTTCGTTTGGGAATAGAGCAAAAAATCGACGTTCAAGGATGAGTTACCGCATTTTTTTCTGTACAAATTGCATGGTTGCAGATAGAATGTTTTCATTGAAGTATCCACTGCAAAGGAGTAATTCAGATGGAAAAAATTTTCAAGCTATCCGCGCACAAAACTACTGTGCGGACCGAGCTGCTCGCGGGTGCGACCACGTTCCTTACGATGGCCTACATCCTCATTGTCAACCCCTTGATCTTGTCTGACGCGGGCATGGATTTTGGTGCGGTATTCACTGCCACCGCACTTTCTGCGGCGATTGCCACGTTGGTCATGGCGTTTCTGGCCAATCTGCCCTTCGCCCTGGCTCCCGGAATGGGTCTGAATGCGTTCTTCGCCTACACGGTCGTCATCACCATGGGGTACACCTGGCAACAGGCCTTGACTGCCGTGTTCATCGAAGGACTCATCTTTATCCTGTTGACCGCCTTCAACATCCGTGAAGCGATTGTCAACTCGATTCCCAACAACATGAAGAAGGCGATCAGTGTCGGTATCGGACTGTTCATCGCATTCATCGGCTTGCAGAACGCAGGTATCATTGTCGGCGGCGCAACATTGGTAGAGCTCGGCGATGTCACCAAGGGAACCGCTTTGGTCGCCATGATTGGATTGGTCATCACCGGTATCCTGGTCGCCTTCAAGGTTCGTGGTGCACTGCTGCTCGGTATCATCGCCACCACTATCGTGGGTATTCCCATGGGCGTCACCTCTTGGGCAGGCGGCAGTTTCATGCCTCCCTCATTGGCTCCCACATTCCTCGCCTTCTCGTTCAAGGATGTATTCACCGTTGATATGATCGTGATCGTGTTTACCTTCCTCTTCGTCGACATGTTCGACACGGTCGGTACCCTGATCGGTTGTGCGACAAAGGCCGACATCCTCGACAAGGATGGAACAATCCCCAAATGCAAGGAAGCTTTGTTCGCAGATGCAATCGGTACCACAGTCGGCGCCATGCTCGGAACCTCGACCGTCACCACCTACGTCGAAAGCTCGGCCGGTGTGACCGAAGGCGGAAAGACCGGTTTGACCAGCCTCACCGTCGCTGTCCTGTTCCTTGTCTCGCTGTTCCTCTCACCGCTGTTCATTTCCATTCCTGGTGCTGCGACAGCTCCTACCCTGATTCTGGTCGGTCTGTTCATGATTTCTCCTGTAAAGGATATCGATTTCGAAGAAACCACAGAGGCACTTCCAGCCTTCCTGACAATCCTGTTCATGGTTACTTCCTATTCGATCGCAAACGGAATCATGTATGGTGCCCTCAGCTGGATACTCCTGAAGCTCTTCACCGGAAAGGCAAAGCAAATCAGCCCGACTATGGTGGTCATTGCAGTACTGTTGCTGCTCAAGCTGCTGCTTGGTTAATCCCGCATTTCCAATGAAAGGTATCCATACCCCAGGGCAAGCCCAGGAAAGTGGAGGCTTCGCCTCCTTCTCCGCCCCAAGGGGCGAGGTATGGATCCTTACGTTGCCGGCACTCGCTCGGGAGAGGGAGCATTGCATGGTCCCTTTCCTCTCGCTTCGTTTGGCAATCATGGAAAAGCCGCTCCTATTGGGGCGGCTTTATTTGTGTTCTTCGGCTGGCAGCTCAAATTTCCAATGGGACAAATGAGAACGTATCGACATCGAACAGACCCATGTCGGTGACTTTCAAGTGGGGGATTACCGGAAGAGCCATGAAACTCAGGCTCATAAACGGATCGAGGCCCGCATGAATACCCAGTTCCTGCTGTGCGACCTTGTGCATCCGCCCGAATTTCGCATCAACATGCATTCCTCCAAGATTTGTCATGAGACCAGCAATCGGCAAAGGCAATACGTCGAGGACTTCTCCCCGTCGCACCATGACGATTCCACCACCAAGCTCCACCAAGACCTCGATAGCCTTGACCATATCGGAATCGTTGTCTCCTGCTACAATCACGTTGTGCGAATCATGCGCTATCGTTGTTGCGATCGCCCCGTCATGCAAACCGTACCCTCCAAGCAGAGCCAATCCAACGTTACCAGTCCCCTTATGGCGTTCAATCACCGCCAGCTTGACGATATCCTGAGTCGGGTCATTCACGTACGTACCAGCCGAATCGAGAGTCACGGTGGCTGTGCCGACTTCGGTGACAACCGATTCGGCGAGCATCCGAATGAGTCGAACCTGGGCGGAGCGCAAGGGGAGCACCAGTTTTTCCGGTGCAAAATCCCCGATATCCATGCAGCCCGCGACTGTTTGGGCAATGGAATCCACCAAAGACGAAGTATCCCCAGCAAACGGCTTCCCGTTGCACCATACTTGGGCAATCTTGAAATCGTTCAAATCCTCGACCAGAACCAGATCGGCCCGGCGACCGGGAACAATTGCCCCCCTGTCATGCAATCGGTAGCATTCGGCGGCATTCAGTGTTGCCATTCGGATCGCAGTCAGGGGATCGAGACCTTCTTGGACCGCGATACGCAAGTGGTTGTCGATATGGCCTTCGGCCAAGATGGATCTGGGTTGGCGATCATCGGTGCAGAACAGGCACATGCGGCTATTGTATTCCGTTACACCGGCAAGGAGATTGCGCAGGTCATGGCAAGCCGATCCTTCCCTCAACAATACATACATGCCCCGCCCTATCCGTTCCTGCAACTCTTCGGCAGTCGCGCACTCGTGGTCCGTGTGGATCCGCGCCGCCGCGTACGCGTTCAGCTGCATGCCTTGCAAGTCGGGGGCATGCCCATCCACCAGTTTTCCCGCGGCTTCAGCGACCATCAGCTTCTCGAGAAGCGAAGGCTCCGCAGAGACCGTCCCCATCACGTCCATCATTTCACCCAGCCCGAGAACCCGGGGGTGTCCGATACGTTTCGCAAGCGCTTCGGCATCCAGGATCGCACCGGAATGTTCAAACGGGGTTGCCGGGACGCAAGAAGGTATCATGAAGAAAACGGACAGGGGGAGTCCCTCCGAACTCTCCAACATATAGTCGAGCGCATCCAGTCCACCCACATTGCATATCTCGTGCGGATCGGCGACGACTGTCGTGGTACCGTGGGGCACCACCAGGTTGGAGAAGGAGGCAGGATCGACCAGCGACGATTCGATGTGGACATGTCCATCGATGAATCCCGGCAACAGGTATTTGCCATTCGCATCGACGGTCTCCTTGCCCCGGTATGGACCGATTCCTGCGATCAGGCCATCTACAATCGCGACATCACCTTCAATGATCCTTCCGTTGCAGACATCCACGACCCGTGCACTGGCGATAACAAGATCCGCCGCTATTCTTCCAGTCGCGACATCTATCAGACGTTTTTTTCCATCTATTCCCATGGATGACTCCTTCGATTTAACCATACCATCGCAATTTCTGGGATACAAGCTAATTTGCAACATATCGCAACAAAAAGGTCCCGGTTTTTCAACCAGGACCCTCAAATGAAAGATACCAAATGATTATTTGATTCTCTTGGTATCTGCTTCGACCAATTCTGCCAACTTGGCAGCGGGATCGGAGAATTTCGCAAGGAAAATCATTGCGGCGATGATATAGGGCTTGAACGACGCTTCCTTGTACAAGGGAACCCGATAGCGTTCGAATACCGAAGCCTCGACCTCACCCTCCTTGCAGCTGACACCGGTGATGTCGGCAGGAAGGCAGTGCATGTAGAGAGCTTTGCCGGCCTTTGTGGTAGCCATGAGCTCTTCGGTGCATTCCCAATCCTTGAATTTCGCATTGTTGAGAAGACAGCGCTTCTCGAGGTCCTTCAGTTCGTCGAATTTTCCATCGCTGACCAACTGTGTCCGCTCTTCCATGACGGCGAACGGAGCCCAGCTCTTCGGATACACGATATCGGCATCCTTGAACGCTTCGGCCATGCTGTTCACACGTTTGTAGGAACCGCCGGACTTCGCGGCATTGTCCTTCGCGACTTCCTCGACCTCTGCCATGACATTGTATCCTTCCGGGTGGGCCAGGACGACGTCCATGCCGAAACGGGTGAACAAACCGATGATTCCCTGGGGAACCGAAAGCGGCTTGCCATAGGAAGGGCTATACGCCCAAGTCATGGCGACTTTCTTGCCCTTGAGGTTCTCGACGCCACCGAAGTGGTTGATTACGTGCAACATGTCGGCCATGGACTGGGTCGGGTGGTCGATATCGCACTGGAGGTTCACCAAGGTGGGTCTCTGCTCGAGCACACCGTCCTCATATCCTTCCTGGACAGCCTCGGCGACTTCCTTCATGTAGGTGTGGCCCTTGCCGATATACATGTCGTCACGGATACCGACCACATCGGCCATGAAGGAGACCATGTTCGCGGTCTCCCGCACCGTCTCGCCGTGGGCGATCTGGCTGGTCTTCTCATCCAGGTCCTGCACTTCGAGACCAAGCATGTTGCATGCGCTGGCGAAGCTGAAACGGGTCCGGGTCGAATTGTCGCGGAAGATGGAGATTCCAAGTCCGCTGTCGAACACCTTGCTGGAAATGTTCTGTTCGCGCATCGAACGGAGAATCTCGGCTACGGCGAAGGTTGCGGCGATCTCATCGTCGCTCTCCTTCCAGGTGTGGAAGAAATCGTTGAGGTACATGTCTTTGGTCTTGAGACCCTTCAACTCCTCAATCATTTTCTTGATGGTGGCAGTGTCTTTCATAAAACCTCCATATGGTTTTGCCAGTTGTTTCGTACAGATGGCTTGTAGTATAGCATGGGGCACATCTGCTGTCTAGATATTTTGTTGCAGTTTGTTGCAACTAAAACACAACACGGGCCCTCCCCCGGGGAGAGCCCACATCGTTCGATAATCCACATTCAGGAGATCTTTCCCATCTCCCTGAGAATCTTTTCTGGTGTGAACGGCCAGGAACGGATCCACACACCGACCGCATCGTGGATAGCGTTCGCTATCGCCGGAGCAGCACCGTTGGTGGCTATCTCACTGATCGATTTGGCACCGTACGGTCCATACTCGTCGTCCTCGTCGATCAACACCGCCTTGAAGTCATCGGGCAGTTCGCTGGTCATGGGAACACCATACCGCGTGAAGTTGGAAGCTTGGCAAACGCCGTCCGCATCCAACACCATATCCTCGTACAACGAGTGGCCGATGGACTTGAACGCAGCACCATACATCTGGCAAAGTGCAAGTTCGGGGTTGATCGGAGTTCCCGCATCCTGCAATGCGTAGAATTTCTGGACCTTCACCTCTCCAGTCTTCACATTGACGGCGACTTGCGCGAAGTGCGCGCCATAGGGAATCGCGGCATTGTTGGTGACAAACGAGCCGTATCCGACCAATTGTCCCCTGCCGACTCCGGTAAGGGCATCGTGGCTGAGTGTCGCGTAGGACAGGGTCTTCCCACTCTTGGTGGAATGGACTTCTCCCGGAGCACGCAACTCGAGTACCGAAACATCCTCTCCCATCTGGAGCGCAGCCTCGGCAAGAACCTTTTCCTTGAGATTCAACGCAGCCTTCAGCGTGGCGTTGCCCGAGAAGTAGGTTCCACTCGACGCATAGGCTCCGGTATCGAACATGGTGTTGTCGGTATCGCCCGAAAGGATCGAGACCTTGTCCATGGCGACACGCATGACCTCGCTGACACACTTGACGCTGATGGTATCCAATCCGGTTCCCAAATCGCTTCCACCGCTGTGGACCATGAAGGTTCCGTCGGTATTGAGCACGACATCGCATGTCGCGTGATCGAGCCCAGGCAACCCGGATCCCTGTTGGATCATGGCAAATCCTTTTCCAATGCGCCAGTCGGCATCCTCGGAGGTCTCCTTGGTGCCCCACCCGATCATCGCGGAGCCTTCATCGAGCGCCTTGCGTAGCCCGCAACTACCGACCGGAACCACTGTTCCTTCCCTGCCTTCGCCGAGACTCTTGAGGATCTCAAGCATGAATCCCCGCTGGACATGGTTCTTCTTGGCCATCTCGAGCGCATCGATTCCCAAGGCGTCAGCCATCTCGGCCAGACAGGTCATCAATGCATACGAACCTTTCGGTGCACCATAGCCCTGGTACGCGCCGGTGGGAGGTATGTTGGTATAGTAGGTTGTCACATCGAATTTCATGTTCGGACAGTTGAGCAACGGCAAGGTCTTGGAACAGGCATTCATGGGTACGGTCAGACAGTGGTTGCCGTACGGACCGGTGTTGGCCCTGACATCCATGTAGACCGCTCTGAGCGTACCGTCCTTGTCCGCTCCCATCTTCACGGTGACACGCATGGGGTGGCGCGTACTGTTCGCGATAAACTCTTCCTCACGGGTATTGCGGTAGACGATGGGGCGACGGGTCAGCCAAGTGGCGTACCCGGCGACGTCCTCGACCAGGATATCCTGTTTCGAGCCATAGCCACCGCCAACCTTTTCCTTGATCACATGGATCTTGTTCTCGTCGATTCCGCACACCTTCGCGACGATACGCCGGAGATGGAACGGGACCTGGGTAGAGGCATGGATCACCAGCCGGTCGTTGTCGATCTTGGAAAAGACGATATGCGGTTCCAATGGCGTACACTGGATCTGCGAGCTCTGGTATGTCCGCTCCAATACCACATCGGCCTCGGCAAAGCCCTTCTCGACGTCACCGATCGCCCCATGTGCCGCAGCGGCCACATTGTGCCGGATATCGGCATGCAACGGGAATGGATAGACTACCTGCCCTTCCCTCGGATCCACGTCCCTGTTGTATTCGTCAAGATTCGCTGGAGCGCCGCTGAGATACACAGCCGCACCGTTCTGGACTACCGGAGCTTCGGGAGCCATGGCCTCCTCGACCGTGAAGATCGGTTTGAGCACTTCGTACTCCACCTTGATCTTGGCACGAGCGGCCTTGGCCAACTCCTCGGTTTCGGCGACAATAGCGGCGACCCGATCGCCCACATGCCGGACCTTCCGGTTGAACAGCCTGCGGTCGTACGGAGAGGGTTCGGGATTCCCCTGGCCTGCCGACATGTAGTACACATCGGGGCAATTCCCGGCGGTAATGATCGCAACGACACCTTCGGACGCCTCGGCTTCCTTCGTATCGATGCTGGTTATGTATGCATGGGCATACGGACTACGCAACATGACCAGTGCGCAGGCACCGGGCTCGACCCTGTCCTCGACGAAGGATTTCCATCCGGCGACCAGTTGACGGCCATCGATTTTCGGCTTGACCTTCCCGACATAGGAAAGCCCATCACGGAATTCGGGCGCGATCCGACTGGTATAGGTACCTTGTTGCATCCGCTCGCGTGCCAGCCGCACAGCCAGAAAGTAATGTTCATAGCCTGTGTCACGGACGAATATTCCGGAAAGCACATCCTTAATCTCTTCCCTGGAAGGGTTCGGATTGTGTTCGAGCAGCCAAGTCAACAACAGGGCGGCAGCCGGCGCATTGTAGGCGGACTGCACGATACCAGCATCGATCATCGCCTCCTGGACCACGGAGAGTTGTCCACCGTTGGCCAGGGAATCCGAAGTCCTCACAAGACTTCCCTCGACTTGAGCCGCCAACATCAGGTTGGCAAACACCGGCACATCGTCGACGAGTACCGTATCGCTTCCCGCGAAACCTTCGGCATCGTCGCTATCGCGGACAGCAATATGTCCAAGTCCCACCAGCATGGTGCGTAACGAATCACCCGGTTCGACCACAGCCGAAACGGGTCTTCCATCTATGGTGCATCGTACAATCATACAGCACTTCCTTTATTCATGGCTCCAAGACAGGAGCGGTACAGTTCGGATACCGCCGTTCCGAGGATGTACCGCTTGTAGGTGGCTCCTCCGGTGATATCATCGACAAATGCAATATCTGATCCAGCTTGGGTGGCCGCATCCTCAGGGGTCTGGTATTGTCCGCTGGAGACACCTTCCTCCACCTGCAGCAACCGCATGAGCCCACTTCCCTTGATTGCAGCACATATGCGCACATCATGGGCCGCTCCACTGGAAATATCGGCTCCGAAAGATACGGTGACAGCGCTGGGGCTTTGGGCGGTACGTGAAAACCGCTTGGAGGCTACGAACCGCTTGGGTTTGTTCAATACAATGCCAAGAATCAAGCTACCGGTGAAATGTTCCCGGAACGAGTGGTATTCCCGTATGGGAATATTTTCCTCGGCATACGAGCCATCGTTGGAGATATCCCCAAGGATGAGTCGGGCTTTCGCTGCGATCAAGGTCGGCAACAGGTAGGAGTCGTCACGACTGAGGGTGATATTGCCACCGATCGTGGCCATGTTCCGTCTTGTCCTGGAAGCGCAGTAGCGCAACGCGTCCTTCAGGTACGGTGGAACCAGGGCACTATCCAATGCCTCTTGGAAACTCACCATGGAACCGATAGTGACGATACCGTTCTTCTCTGAAATGGTATCGAGTCCCAAACCCTTCAAGGAGACGACCTTCGAACAGGAGACCGAAGATCTCAACCGGTGTATCTCGGTACCACCGGCAAGAAACACTGTGCCTTCTCCATGCTTCTGGATGGCAACCAGGGCCTCAAGGGGTGATGTAGCTTGTATGAATTCGGTAATCATACCTTCTCCTTACGCTCCGCCTGGGCGAGCATTTCCATACTTATCGCGTTGGCCTTGCGGACCAACTCCTCTTCATCGAAACCGACCAGTCGACGTTTGTCCACGACAACCTGGCCGTTTACAATGGTATAATCGGTCGTGTGGTCGTCACCACAGAACAACAACGCCGCCACTGGATCGGAAAGCGACCCGGCATACGGCAAGGTGTGGACATTGAATATGGCGGCATCCGCGGCCCATCCCTCCTCCAACCGCCCGACATTCGAGAAGTTGAGGAGCTTGGCACCGTTCTCGCTTGCCATGGTGAAGGCTTGACGTGCGGTAAGTGCTGCCGCGCCTTTCTCGACGCGTTGCAGCAACAGTGCGTTGCGGACTTCTCCCAACATGTCGGAGGAATCGTTCGATGCGGAACCGTCCACGGCAATACCGACATTGATCCCCATCTCCAACATCTCCTTCACACGGCAGATGCCGGAACCTAGGCGCATGTTCGAAGATGGACAGTGCGCGATATGGGTACCGGTTTCAGCCAGGATACGCAACTCGTCGTCGTTGAAATGGATCCCATGGGCATAAAACACATCGGGACCGATCAACTCGCACTCCTGCATGAGTGCGACCGGCCGCTTGCCGTACATTTGGATACAGAAGTCGTTTTCATCCCTGGTCTCGGCCAAGTGAGTGTGCAAACGGACTCCATGGACTCTCGCCAGGCGCGCACTGTCGCGCATGAGTTCCTTCGTCACACTGAACGGACTGCATGGTGCCAGAACGATCTTGTGCATGGCTGTCGGGGATGCATCGTGATATTGGTTGATCACCCGTTCGCTATCCTCGAGAATCTGATCCGCTGTCTGCACGACCGAATCCGGAGGCAAACCGCCGTCCTTCTGGCTCAGCGACATGGAACCTCGGGTCGGACTGAAACGCATGCCGAGCGCATCGGCGGCCGAGAACTGCACCCCCATGAGGTCGCCGACGAATCCCCTCGGATAGAGGTAATGGTGGTCGGTGGAGGTGGTGCATCCGGTTTTCAACAGCTCACCCATGGCGAGCAGGGAAGAATAGTATACACCGTCGGCATCGACGTACTTCCATACGTTGTACAGGAACCGCAACCAATCGAACAGCTCGGCATTCTGCACAGCCGGATGGTTCCGTGTCAAGGTCTGGTAGAAATGGTGGTGGGTGTTCACGAAACCGGGAACCACCACATGGGAGGAGCAATCGATCACCCGTGCCCCCGTAGGAGCTTGGAGGCCCCCTTGGGGTGCGATATGGGACACGATGCCCCCGGTAAGCAACACGTCGGCCCCCGACAAGGTCGGTTTGGCCGGATCGGTCATGAGGCAAAAGATGTTTTTCAATAGTACTGCGTGTTCGTGCATGCGTACCCCTTTTTCGTTATTCGATAATCGTCGTATCGGGTCTCCTGGAGACCTCGGACAAGAAGAATTCCAGCATCCTCCGAGTCGATGAACGCCGGTACTGCGGCATTGCCTGGGGAGCAAGGATCGCATCGTACGCATCAAGGAATGCCGGCAACCGCTCGGTCAACCGGTCGACCGGCAATCCTATGATTGTCTCTTCGACAGCGCGGCTTCTAGCGACTTTTGGACCCGAGGCACCATTGGCGCTCCTGAAATCCACAATTATTCCATTGTCATCAACCGTCGCGGCGGCACACATGCTCAATTTGCTGATCGCGTTCGCCCGCCGTGTTCCGATCTTGCGGTACCACAGGTAGGTGAAGGGAGCCTTCGGCTGTGGAATAATGATGCGGGACAACAGCTCGTCGTCCTGCAAGCGGGTCCTTTTCGGCCCGTCTATGAACTCGTCGAGCAGCATCTGCCGTTTGCCGGTGGCACTGACAAGCTCCACACGGGCATCGAGCATGATGAGAGGAACCGGCAGGTCACCCTTCGGGGAAGCATTGCAGATGTTTCCTCCTATGGTAGCCAAGTTGCGCAGCGACTGGGCTCCCATGAGGCTCGCCGCTTTCCGAACCTGATACGGCACCAACTCCGAAGCCTCGATCTCGTGGCAGGTGGAGCCGGCATATATGCTCACCTCCCCGTCTTCCACTTCAATCTTCTGCAGTTCCTTCAATTGGGTAATGATCATCACAGGCCAGGGGAATTTCGGGACCACACCGGTACCTCTCCGATGGGAGACCATCAGGTCTGTGCCTCCCGCTATCGGATGCGCACCGGTCTCCTTCCTGATCCGCAAGGCTTCGGCCAAATCTTTCGGTATGTAACAAGTCTCTACCATAGTCCCTTCCCCCGCTTTGCGGCGAGCCTGATGCTCTCCACGATCAAATCGTACCCGGTGCATCGGCACAGGTTCCCGGAGATCCCCAAACGGATATCCTCTTCGGACGGGTCCGGGTTCGAGGCAAGAAGGCTTTCGGCTGCGATCACCATGCCGGGAATGCAGAACCCGCACTGGACAGCACCTCCGTCGGCGAATGCCTCGATGATGCATGTTCCCCGTGCCGTCTCCCGCAACCCTTCGATCGTCATGATCTCACACCCCTGCACCGATCCCATGGGAACCATGCACGTCGTGATTATCTTGCTGTCCTTGAGTACCGAACAAGCGCCGCATTCACCTTCTCCGCAGGCTTCCTTGGTTCCGAAAAGGCCAAAATCATCGCGCAATACATCGAGCAACCGCTTCAAGGGATCACAGGTTATCGCGACTTCCTTGCCATTCAACACAAACTGTATATCACGTGTCATGCCATAAGCTCCGTCAGGGTTTCGGGCGGAATGGGAATCGCCCGGATATCTTTGTCGACAGCTCGCGAGACAGCATCGATAAATGCCGCCGAAGCTCCATTGAATACCAATTCACCCATTCCCTTTGCTCCTGAAGGACCATAAGGATACGGATTGTGGACAAGGGATGCTCCCTGGGAGGGGAAATCCATGCTGGTCGGTATGATGTAGTCGGACAACCCAACCTGCTTGAATCCCTTCTTGGGATGGAAATCGAGTTTCTCCATCGCGGCATAGCCGAGGCTCTGGATGATTCCTCCGTTTATCTGTCCATGGACAACCAACTCGTCGATGGGGACACCGATATCGTGGCTGGACCAGATTCCCTTGGTGACAACTTCATGTGTAAGGGGGTCGACCTCGACTTCAACGGCACAGATACCCCAACCATATGCGATATACGCATCGCCTTGGAATGTGTTTTGGTCCCAAGGGTGTCCCTCGGGGTGCTTGTATTCATCCTCGGTGAAGAAGTCCTCGGACTCGTTCCAGCGCTCCTTCATCTCCAATGCGGCACCTTCGAGAATCTTGCCGACAATCATGGTTGAACGGCTGGCGACCGTAGGCCCGCTGTCGGCGACATTGGCGGTATCGGGATTCGGGTAGAGGACCTTGTCCTCGCCTATTCCCAGGGTATCGGCGACAATCTTGGTGAAGGCTGTCTGCAACCCCTGACCCATCTCCGTGCTTCCGACCAATATCTCCACACATCCATCCGCACGCTTATGCAGCCGCGCCTTGGCCTTGATGATCATCTGCTCACCGTTTCCGGTGAACGCACCACCATGGTTGTAGAAGGAGATTCCGATACCTTTGCCACTTCCACGCTTGTACTCGGCAACCTTCTGCTCGTACCCGCTCGCCTGCAACACCTGGTCCAGCATTTCGGGGAGGACCACCTTCTCGAACACATGGCCGTTCGTCACGGTCGGATCCCCTTGGCGCAGGAAGTATTTGCTCTTCAATGCCAAGGGATCCACACCGAGTGCGGCTGCGATATGGCACAGGTGGGTCTCGACCGCAAACAGGGTCTGCGGAGCCCCGAATCCACGGAAGGCATCGCTGGGGAAGGTATTGGTGGCCACAGCACGTCCCCGTACCCGCGAGGCTGGAATATTGTACACTCCAGTCGCATGGAAAACGCCACGCTGCAATACGACGTACGAACAGCTTTCGTACCCGCCGGCATTGTATACGACATCGATATCCATACCCAGGATATTGCCCTGCTCATCGAGGGCAGTCTTGAAACGAGTCCGGCTGGGGTGCCGTTTCACACTGTAGGCACCGTCCTCGTGCCGGTCGAACACCAGTTGGATGGGCTTTTTGATAACGTTCGCCGCAACCAGGAGCGGTCCTGCAAGGACATCGGGAAAGTGTTCCTTTCCACCGAAGGCGCCACCTGTGGTGGTCTGGCGAACTACAATATCCTCGTAGGGCCTGTTCAACAGTCCTGCGATCGATTTGCGGACGTAAAACGGACACTGCGCACTGGCATACACCACGAACTTGTCGCCGTCGGGCATCACAAGCGCGGCATTCGTCTCCAAGTGCACATGTTCCTGCCACCCGGTGGTGATCTCATCCTCGAAGATACGGTGTGCATCGGCGAGGACGGAATCGATATCACCCTTATGTATGGTGAAATCGCAGAAGAGGTTGTTTTCCCCGACAAACGCACCGCCTTTGCAGGCCAGGCCTTCGTCGATGGTAACGGCGGGAACCTGTTCCTCATACGAAATGGAAATCTTTTCGAGCAGGTCCACCAGGACCGACCGGTCCGGTCCGACAAGCAATCCGATGGTCTCGCCGACATACCTGACGTCTTGTTCCGCAAAGCAGCGGTAATCCTTCTTTATCATAACCAATTCATTGTTGCCACCGGCAGGAATATCCTTATAGGTGATGAATCGGTAGCCATCTGGCAATGGTGGAAGGGAAATATCGGTGATAATCCCCCTGGGGATGCCCGAACGCACCATACGTGCATAGAGCATGCCATCGAAATGCATGTCGGATAAGTACTTCTCCGCGCCAGAGGCCTTGCTTACGGCATCCGTCCTGCGCATTGGAGTTCCGATCGGTTTCTTCGCCATCAGCGACCCTCCTGATCGTTCGTCATAGTTCGCCGGGCAAGGTTGCCCGAGGAGCCTCTCCTAAGAGAAGTCCCATCCATGATGGGAGAGGGGATCATGGTGGGAATCGGAACCTGACGCAGGCATGCTGCGTCAGGTTTCTGAACCAATTCCAGTATACAGTGGATACGCGATGGTTTCTAGTTCTTTCCTTCCAAACTATAGGGCAACATGGCATAGAACGCAGCACAGATCTCCAAGTCGTCGACCCGGTTGATTTCGTTCGGAGCGTGGGCCTGGGATTCGTCGCCAGGGCCGAAACCGATAGCGGGAATCTTGTGACGTCCGGTCGTAGCCACCAGGTTGGTGCTGAAGGTCCACTTGTCGACCACCGGAACCTTGTCGAACAGAGCCTTGTGCGCATGCACGCCGGCTTGGACAAGGTAATGGTCCGCGTCGATCTTCCATGTCGGGAAGTAGAGTTCCTGGTGGTAATCCTTGTTGGTCCATCCGAGCTTCTCGTACATGGGCATCTCGACCTTGATATCCTTCGGATCGTCGCCGGTTGCCTTGGCGATATATTCGCGGACTTGGCCGATGGCAAGGTCGGCATCTTCACCCCAAGTCAGGCGACGGTCGCAATAGAGCATCGCATAGTCGGCGACAGCGCACTGCGAGGGTCCGCGGACGTCGATCTGGGAAACGGTGATCGTACCCTTGCCGAGGAAGTTGTCATCGTCGGGTTGCAGGTCCTTGTTCAACTGTTCGATCGCCAATGCCGCGCGGGCTGCCTTGTAGGCTGCGCTGACACCACGTTCCGGAGCGCTTCCATGGCAAGAGATGCCTTTGAGGAACACCCTGATCTCCATGCGCCCACGGTGACCGCGATAGAGGCGGCAGCTGGTGGGTTCGGTGGAGACGATCAAGTCGGGCTTGAACTTCTCCTCTTCAATCAAATATTTCCAACACATGCCGTCACAGTCTTCTTCCATGACGGTGAAGGTGAAATAGACGCTATATTCGCCGCCGTATCCGAGTTCCTTGAGGATTCGGCCGGCTGTGATCATGGAAGCGGCCCCACCCTTCTGGTCCGATGTTCCGCGACCGAAGACCTTGCCGTCCTTGATTTCTCCACTGAACGGGTCGAAATCCCAGTTGTCCAGGTTTCCGACTTCGACGGTGTCGATATGGGCATCGAACGCGAGCTGTTTCGGACCGAACCCGACACGACCGATCACGCTCCCCAAACCGTCGATGCGGACTTCGTCGAATCCGGCTTCCTTGCACAATTCAACGATCAAACGGCATACATCCTCTTCCTTGCTGCTGTAGGATTTGACCTTTACCATTTTCGAGAGGTTCTCTGCCGTGTACTGGCGATATTCCGCCGATTTCAATCTGATGTCTTCTTGGATTCCCATTGTTTGCTCCTTGGCTTTTCCTAATTCCCATTCTTGGGAGTTGTTTCCTAGTTTCTCTGTCCGGTTCAGGGGGCGATGGTATCGACCTTCTTCCAGACCCGTTGGGCGACCTCGGCCGCCTTCGCATATATTTCCTGCACATCGAAGTTGAAGGAACGGTGCTCCATGACCAGGTTTCCCTCGACCATGACCGAATCGACACAATTGCTGCTGGTACCCCACACGAGGTGGGCCGCGGCATTCCCGTCGACCCATGGAGTGGGGCTCTGGTAGTCCAGTATGGTCAAATCCGCCTTGTATCCGGGTTCGACCCGACCGAACTGTTCACCGAAATACCGCTCCAGGATCTTGTTGCCACGGGTGAGCACGTTGGTGAAATCGCCTGGCCACCAGGGGCCGCCGTTGTCCTTGTGCTTGAAGAACGCCAGCTTGATTTCCTCGAACATGTTTCCGCCGCATCCGTCGGTACCCAGGACCAACCGGTCGACCTGACGCAACCGTTTGCAATACCCGACGTGGTTGTTCATGTTGCTGCGGGGATTGTGCGCCAAGAAACTCTTGCGCTCGTTGAGCAACTCGATCTCGCTGTCGTTCAGCCACAAACCGTGCACGAGCAGCGTGTTGTCGGCAAGCAGACCGAAACTGTCGAGCCGGTCCATGATATCCTTGTGGTACATGTGGTGCGAATGGACGGTATCGTACTTGTCCTCCGCGACATGCAGATGGATTCCCCTTCCCGTGCTGTCGCAGGCATCCTTCATCATTGCCAGCCCTTCGTCGGGAATGGTGAAGGGAGCGTGCCCACCGATCATCGCCTCGACCAGAGGCTTCTTGCCACCCTTGCGTTCGGCATCGACACTTTTTGCGAATGCGATGTTTTCCTCTACTCCGGCCTTCACTTCATCCATACCACCATTGCGGTCGGTGATTTCGTAACAGGTCGCACCACGGACTCCGATTTCCCGCATTCCCTTCGCAATGGTTTCCAACGATCCGTCGATATACGAGGGACTGGCATGGTGGTCTATACAGGAAGTCGTGCCTGCTGCAATGGCGTCGATCGAGCAGATCAGGCTCGAATAGTAGGTGGCCTCTTCATCGAGTGCCCGGTCGAGCCGCCACCACCACTCCTTGAGCACTTGGATAAAATCGTTTTGGGGACCGGCCTGGACCAGCATGCCACGGGAAAGCCCCGAATAGTAATGGTGGTGCGAACAGACCATCCCGGGGATAATCGTCTTACCCGAGGCATCGAACTGTTTGGCTCCTGGATATGCACTGCCGGCATTCCTGCCGACAGCAACTATCGTATCGTCCTGTACAACCACATCCACCTTCTCCTGTACGGAGAACGGTGGCATGGTCTGCACTACACGGGCATTGGCAAATACGGTGATTGACATGGTCGTACTACTCCTTATTCACCCACCGAACCGAGCAGGTAGGCGTGGTTTACAATAATCTCTTCAATGATGGAAGAAACCTCTTCGGGAAGATCCCCATCGAGTCTGCCGTCGGAAAGCACAGTGTGCCTTGAAACGTCGCCATCGATACGGACCAGGACCGAACCGTCATCCATCAAGAATCCGGTATTCTCCGAATTCTCGAAATCGTCCCGACGACTGAACACCGTCAACTTGTCAAGATACGGAGCGCCTTCCCACGGACAGAAGGTCGCGCAGTTGCCACATTCGTTGCAGAAGGCATCCAAATGGACAATCTGGTAGGGGTGGTCGAACAGGTCTGCACGCAGGCGCATATCGATCGCGACATTGGCCCTGTTCGGGCAGACTTCGACACACTTGTTGCAGATATAGCTGCACTCCAGGCACCGGGAAGCTTCCCGCTCGGCAAAAGCCTTCACTGCCGCATCCAACGGAGCGGGAGCGACATGCTTGCCCTTCTTTGCCCGGATTTCACTGAAGAAGGCGTCTTCTTCCGCTTCGATCTCATCGAGTTCCTCGTCGGTGTACTCTTCATCGTCCTCGTCGTCGCCACAACAGCATCCGTCCGAGTGCTCATGGTCGTCACCACACTCGCAGGCATGTTCGTGGTCGTGGTCATGACCACATCCGCATTCATGGTCATGCCCATGGTGGTCGTCTTCCTCGAGCGAACCCAGCACAGAATCGATCGCAGCCTCCACAGCCTTGCGGGCCGATGCGATGCATCTGACCACCGTGGACGGTCCACTCTGCGCATCACCCAGGACATACACACCCTTCTCGGTCGATTCGAGTGTCTTGGCATCGACCATTGGCCAACCCTTCGCATCGAGGGGAACACCGAACCATGACAGCGCCTCGCCGTCGACCTTCTCTCCGATCGCAGTGATCAGGGCATCGGCATGCATGGACACGGTCTCGTCGGTCGCAACCGGTCTACGTCTGCCGGAGGCATCGGGCTCGCCCAGTGCCATCGTGCGGCACACGAGCGTACCATCGGCACCATACGATTCGGGATTGGTAAGGAAGAGGAACTTGACGCCCTCCTGGATTGCATTGTCGTATTCCTCGAGATCGGCAGGCATCTCCTTCTTGGTCCTTCGATAGACGACCGAGACTTCCTCGACTCCGGGAACCCGTGTCGCAGCCCGGGCACTGTCCATGGCAGTATTTCCGCCACCCACAACCACGACCTGCTTGCCCAAGGAGAGCTTGGAGGGATCCTTTCGGAAGGCATTGAGGAAATGCAGCGATGGTCGGATACGGCTACGTTCCCCGGTGAGCGGAATCTCATTGTCGACTTCCGCACCGATCGCATAGAACATGTGGTCATATCCGGCGGCATGCAGGGCATCGACAGTGACTTCGTTGCGTTCGGCACCGAATTTGAACGCAACACCATGGGCGGCGATGAAATCGATATCGGCCTGCAGCGCACTTTCGGGGAACCGGAATCCTGGAATGACATTGCGGGTCACTCCCCCGGCATTCTGCTCACGTTCGAAAACAGTAACCGCGAAGCCCGCCCGCGCCAGGAAGTAGGCGGCCGAAAGGCCTGCGGGTCCCGCACCGATTACGGCAGCTTTCACCGTGGCATCCTCCGGCTTTTCCCAACGCTTGATATATTCTGCGAAACCCTGTTCGGCGGCGATTTTCTTCATCTCGCGAATCTGCACCGTCCCTTCATAATCGAGTCGGGTACAATGGTATTGGCACTGGTGGTCGCAAATGTATCCGGTGAGGTTCGGCAAGGCATTGGTATCGTAGATCACCTCCAATGCATCGGCGTACCGGCCTTTTCCAACCAGATAGATATAGTCGGGTACATTCTGGTGGATCGGACAAGCCTGTACACAGGGAGCGACATAACAGTCGGTCAACGGCAATTTTCCGGGTACGCTCACTTCGTCGGTGCCGCGGAAATCCTTCTGCACACTCTCGCGCTGGCGTGCCGAGGCAGCCAAGGCTTCCAGTTTGGCGACATCGATCTGCTTGGCCGACCAGGTGGCGCCCTTCTGTTCCAGGATCCCGACCATCTGCTTCATGCGCACATAACCGCCGGGCTTGAGCATGTCGGTGGCCAGTGTTATGGGGCGGATTCCTGTCTCGAAGATATCGAGCACGGTGGTCGCATTCGCTCCACCACTATAGGAGATGGGAAGCTTTCCACCGAATTCCTTGGAAAGCAATGCACCGACTCCGGTGCTGATCGGCAGCAACGTACGTCCGGACATGTACATTTCGGCTCCGGGAAGCACTCCCTGGTCATTCACCGAACCAAGGGTGTTGGTAAGCTTCACGCCGAATCCGAGGTTCTTGGAAGCCGCCAGATCGACCAGACGGTGCAACATCGCGACCGCATCGCCATATTGCAGGTCATGGTCGAAGGATTCCCGTTTCAGGCCGACATACTGGTAACCGAGGTCGTCCAGGATGGCACGGACGGTATCGAACCCAAGCAGTGTCGGATTCAATTTCACGAATGTATTGAGTTTCTTCTCGGAAAGCATATAGGTACAGATGGCTTCGATCTCATGGGGAGGACAACCGTGCATGGTGCTGATGGTTACCGACGGGCTGATGGTCCTGGAAATCTTGGCCGGCAAACCGGAAAGCTTCTTCTCCAATCCTTCCCAGGGAGTGCCCTCCAGGAAAGCGCCTTCGGAAATGATCGCTGCAAGGGATTCGATGCAATTGCCGAAGGTTTCCGAGGTCGATGCATCGATCATGGAATCGATGAATGTCTGCATCTTGGGCGTCTTGATTCCCTCGAGGTCGTATCCGACGCTCATATTGAAGATAAAGGAAGGCTTTTCGAATTTGCCATCGTTGAGCAAGGCTTCGACCACATGCAGCGCTACCCAGGCCTTCACGTATTCCTCATAGGCTTTCGGCAAGGTATATTCCGTGGACCACTCCACGTTGTACCCTTCGTCACGGGCATCGATACACGGTTTTTCTATCTCGAGCGTGTCCATTTTCTGCACGGTCTTGAGCTCCATGAACCTACCGCCGACCAGATAGCTTGCGACAATGTTCTGGGCAAGCTGGGTATGGGGTCCTGCGGCGGGACCGAGCGGGGTCGCACACTTCTGGCCGAATACGGTGATGCCCTTGCTCGGATCGGGTGTGCAGAATTGGTCCTGGTGAATTCCGAATATGGTGTTCGATTGGCGATATTCGGAAAAAATCCTATTGATGAGTTCCTCGAAGGGAACGGGTCGCATGATGTCTCCCATAACAGTAACAGCTCCTTGGGACAGGGTTCGTGGGAGCGGAAGCTCCGTTTCCTATTGTAAAGGAGATTCGCGGGAAGTCAATCATTTTTGCAACATTTCGCAACAGAAAAGCACCGTTTTTTGATATATTACACATTTCAACCCAATAGTTTACATCTCCTGCAAGAATTGGAAAATATTATGGATAACTCAATTTATCTTTCGAATTTCAGTCATCGGCAAATTTAATTTTTCCATATTTACATTTTCATGAAACTCGTGCTAGTGTAATTGCATATATTCCGATCAAGTGAATCCATGGAGGTATCATCGTGTATAATCTGATCAATCTGAACATGAACGAAGAGGTTCGTGCCAGAAACGTCAAGCTCTGCCGCGAAAAGGGTGTGCTGTTGCCGACTTTCGCACAAATGGTCGACCCATCCAAAACTCCCGAGAAAGTCAAGAAGGCTCTGGGCGGCATGGGATTGTGGGACGTCCATTCCGAGAACCTGTTCCGCATCAACTGGAAAAATGAAGCAGTCGCAAAGGGTGGAGTCTTCGGCGAGGTCAATTATATCGAGATTCCCAAAGCCATTACCGGCACGAAGGCCCGTGTCCTCGCTTTGGTCGGCAAGTGGTTCCCGACCGGTGTCCACAAAGTCGGTGCCACCTATGCCTGTCTGGCCCCAGCCCTCGTTTCCGGCAACTACGACGCCGTGAACCAACAGGCCGTGTGGCCCTCGACCGGCAACTATTGCCGTGGCGGTGCCTACAACAGCGCGTTGCTCGGGTGCAAATCGATCGCGATTCTGCCCGAGGAGATGAGCCAGGAACGGTTCAATTGGCTCAAGTCCATCGCCGGTGAGATCATCGCGACCCCCGGTTGCGAATCGAACGTCAAGGAGATCTTCGACAAGTGCCACGAACTCGATGCCGAACGTGGTGCCTCGATCGTAATCTTCAACCAGTTCGACAAGTTCGAGAACTACCTGTGGCATTATACGGTCACTGGAGCCGCCATGGTCGAAGTACTCGAAAAGCTTGGCGTGAAAGCCGAGAACGTGCGTGGTTATGCATCGTCCACCGGTTCGGGCGGAACGCTTGCAGCCGGAGACAAGTTGAAGGACACCTATCCGAACATCAAGATCACAGCCAGTGAGGCCCTGCAGTGCCCGACCTTGCTCCGCAATGGTTTCGGCGGCCACCGCATCGAGGGAATCGGCGACAAGCATGTCCCCTGGATCCACAATGTCAAGAATACCGACATGATCACCGCGATCGACGACCAGGACTGCATGGACATCTACCGTTTGTTCAACGAACCGGCAGGTCTCGAATACCTCAAGCAAATCGGTATCTCCGATGCCGACATAGCGAATTTGTCGCTCTTCGGCATCAGTGGCGTGGGCAACATGCTCAGCGCTATCAAGATGGCCAAGTTCTACGAGATGGATGAGGACGATGTGGTGTTCACCATCCTGACCGACAGTTCCGAAATGTACACTTCCCGCTTGGAAGAGCTCACCGAACAGCAAGGTCCCTTCACCGCTATCGATGCGGCAAAGGTCCACGCTGCAAGCCTGCTCCACCAAGGGTTGGACAATATGCAGGAACTCGGCTACTACGACCGCTTGCGCGTCCACAATCTCAAGTACTATACGTGGGTGGAGCAGCAGGGCAAGACCTATGACGAGATCAATGCCCAGTGGTACGACAAGAGCTACTGGTCCCAGCTTCCTGCGCTTGCCGAAAAGATCGACGAGATGATCGAGGCTTTCAACAAGGAAGTCGGACTGCTGTAGCAACCGACGCCGATTCAAGACGCCGGGCCGACAGGTCCGGCGTTTTTCCCTTATGGAGGATTCGACATGCGTTTCAAATATGTGTGCAACGATTGTGGCAAGGAATTTGTTTCCGAAGAGGTCATGTATACCTGCTCCGAATGCGCGGCATCGGAGACCGATGCGAACGAATTTCGCAAAGGGAACCTGATCGTACGTCTCGATGCGGACGATGCGAAGGCATTGTCAACCAAACAGGACCTCTCCTTCTACGACTTCTTCCCCTACCAGGTTCCCGACAAGGAGTGTTTCCCGATCGGAGAGACCCCCATTGCCTATTCCAAGCGGTTGCGTGAGCGCTATGGATTGCCGAACCTTATGATAAAGCTGGACAGCGCGCTGCCATCCGGTTCCTTCAAGGACAGGGCTTCGCAACTGGTTGCGGCCCAGGCGATCGCACACGGGGAGAACAGGATCGCCTTGGCATCGACCGGCAATGCAGGTGCAGCCATGAGTTGCGCCGGGGCTGCATATGGATTGGAGATCGTGTTGTTCGTTCCCGAGACCGCACCGGTGAACAAATTGATGCAGAGTGTGCTGTACGGGGCCACCGTGGTACCGGTGAAGGGGTCGTATGACGATGCGTTCGCATTGTCTATCGCCTACACGGAACGCTTCGGAGGCATAAACCGCAATACGGCCTACAACCCCATGACAGTCGAGGGGAAGAAGAGCGTCTCTATCGAATTGTTCCTCCAACTCGGCAGGAAGGTTCCCGAAGTCGTATACGTTCCGGTCGGTGACGGGTGCATCTATGCCGGTGTATGCAAGGGGTTCATCGACCTGCACGCCGCCGGTTTGATCGACAGGATTCCCCATGTGGTCTGTGTGCAATCGACCCGCTCGAATGCCATTGCCCAAGCTTGGAAAACGGGGTTGTTCACCAACGTTTCGGCAACGACACGCGCAGATTCAATCAGCGTCTCCTCACCTGCCAACGGCCGCATGGCCGTCCGATATATCAACGAGACCGACGGATGGGCCACCGAGGTGACCGACGCCGAGATCCTGGACGCCCAGATGGAACTGACAAGCCAGGCGGGAATATTTGTCGAGCCTGCGGCAGCTTGCGCTTGGGCCGGGATACGCAAGGATGCGGACCTGTTGAAGCAGCGGTACGGCGACGATGTATCGGTATGCGTCCTGTTGACCGGAACGGGGTTCAAGGATATGGCGGTGTTCGAGGGGAGGGTTTCCCTACCCGCTTCGATCGAGAATTCGGTCGACGCTGTGATCTCACGTTTTTCCTGAACCGGAAGCTATTCGACAAGAAGGGAAGATACGTGTCTTCCCTTCCTTTTACCTCTGAAAATGCCCCCTAGAAGCACGTGCACCACCGTGGTATACTGCATAGGCGTACTAGCGTAGAAGGAGCGTTCCATGGAGAACATCATCATTGGTGTCGCAATCGGTTTCATACCGATGCTTGTGGTACTTATAATCCAATATTCAAAGCATGCGACCAAGGCAAAGGAACACAAGCAGGAAATTGCCCGATTGAGATCGATGTTGACCGATCGCATGGACTTGGAGTCTGACGGGTTGAGCAAGCTGAAGGGTGAGATCGCGGACTTGAAGGTCCAGAACGAGAATCTCCGTATAAGCTTGCGAACCTATGCCCAAAAACCGGGTCGAAAAGAGGTTTCGCGGTTGCATGTCTACCAACAGGCAGCGGATCGCCTCACCATAAACAGTCCCGGGTTCGGCGCCGCTTGGCAAGCCGCCCTGAAAGAGAGCGAGGATGAATTCGAGAAGACGTTCTATGGCATACAACCTTTCATCCGGCGGGTGATCCCGTTGAAATCTTCAGACGCCAATGTTGTCGGCCGCTTGGAGAAAGACCAGGACTGATCAATCGTCCTCATACAGTTCGTGCACCACATCCCATGCTTCGGCACGACCCAACCGCAATCGGCAAAGCAGCTCGTAATGGTACAGCAACAGGCCCATCTGTTTCTCAACGACTTCAGCAGGGCTCATGTCCGATACTGCGACCAGCTCCGGGTTATCCGATGGCAATGAGGCGAGCCTATCGAACTCAGCCAGGACATCCCGCTTGCGCCACTTGATGAAACCGGGAGCCTTCAGGATCATCAATGGTTCGTAATGGTGGCGTTCCAAGCCTTCAACGGCCAATCGGATCTGTTCTTCGGTTGCATCTTCGGGCAATTCTTCGAATTGAATCCTCGTATACTGCATGTTCGGCTCCTATCCATGGTATTGTTGTCCAGTGTACCACACCGTATGCCAAGGGAGAAACAGGATCATGGATATCAAAGGGCTTGTCAGATCACACGCAGGGGAGATTGTGGACTTGAGACGGAATTTCCACCGAATACCCGAGTTGGGTTTCGCCGAGTTCAAGACCCAGACGATGCTCATGCGCTACCTCACGAATCTCAACCTGCATCCAGAATCCATAGGTGGCACAGGGGTGGTAGCTACCTTGCATGGGGCAAAACCAGGAAAGGTTGTCATGCTCCGTGCCGATATGGATGCATTGCCGGTCACGGAACGCACCGGATTGCCTTATGCCTCGGAAACCGAAGGCCTCATGCATGCGTGCGGACATGATGGGCATATGGCCATGCTCCTGGTGGCGGCCAAGGTCCTGGTGCAGATGCGTTCACACATGCACGGAAGCGTAACATTCGTATTCCAGCCCAATGAGGAGAATGCGGGAGCCAACACGCTCATCGGAGAACAGGTGATGGAGGACCCGCATGTCGATGCAGTGTTCGGTGTGCATCTCTGGTCTCCCCTTCCAAGCGGCACGATCGATATTGTCGATGGGCCGCAAATGGCAGCCGCGTACGATTTTTCCTTGGATATCCTTGGGTCGGGAGGGCACGCTGGATTTGCACACAAGGCAGTCGATCCGATCATCGCCTCGTCCGCGGTGATCCAAGCCGTCCAATCGATACAAACCAGGGAAATTGATGCACAGAATCCTGCGGTGATCATGTTCACACAAATCACTGCCGGGAGCAGTCAGAACATTGTGCCTGAGAAGGTTTGCATGCGGGGGACCGTACGGTATCTGTATGCGGGGGGCGAGGAGATCCTGGAGGCGTTCAGGAGAACGGTCGATCATATCTGTGCAGCATACCGAACCGAAGCGATCCTCACCTTCACGCTCGGAAACAGTCTGCTCGCGAACGAACCGACAATGGCCGCTCTCATGCGGCAGGCAGCGGTGGAGACATTGGAGGATACTTCGAAGGTGACTTCTCGGTTCAGGACCATGGCGGGTGAGGACTTCAGCGAATACCTCCAACATGCTCCGGGAGCGTTTGCTTTAGTTGGCATCAACAACCCAGCGGCAAAATCGGTGTATCCACACCACCACCCGCAGTTCACTATCGATGAGGAGGTGTTGCCTATCGGTACCGAGTTGTTGGTCCGCAGCGCCTTGCGCTTCCTTGCGGCGGAGGGTGAATAATCAGAGCAGGTCGGAGGAAGTGATGAAGCGAACTTTTCCCGAGAAGTAGTCAGTCTTTCCATACTCCGAACCGTCGACAGAACGGATCAGGTCGGTGATGGCGAAGAGCTTCTTTCCGGGAAGGAACTCGAGCAGATCCGACAGCGTCTGTTTCACACAATAGTCACCCGCAAGTCCAACCACATAGACTTCATCACCAATGATCTTCGAGCAGTTCTTGCCACCGCCGAAAGCTGAGAATTCGTCGGCATCCCGCGATTCTCCCTTCAACAGGATGGTCTGGCCGGGTTCTATTGCCAGTTCGGCCCCATGCGTCCCTGCGATACAGTGTGGTGGAAAGGTACCGAAGGAAACATGTTCCTGGGGATGGTTGTCCGCGGTCAATATCTCCTGGTGGAAGAACGGACGGATCCGCTCGACTGCAGAAACGTACGCATTATCGGCACCTGCCACAGGAAGTGCTCCTCCCTCGAGAAAATCATATTGCACGTCGACAATGATCAAAGTCTTTTTCATAGGTGTAGTATCGTAAAATCCTTGGCAAGTGGCAAGATGCCTGAACCTGGGGAAACCGGAACCTTCTGATGGATCCTTTGGGAAAGTGATGCAGTGTCGTACGATGATTGCATGAAAAGGATTTGCCGAAAGCGGGACTTGAACCCGCACGTCCTTACGGACAAGGGATTTTAAGTCCCTTGTGTCTACCAATTCCACCATTTCGGCCCATCGACATACTATAGGTAGCGATGCCGTTCGTCAACCGAGACATGTTGGGAGCGTCTGCTGAATTAGGAGAAAAACCTACTTGACAAAAAAAACCTCACGTAGTCTAATGGTTATGTTAATGTTAGCAAGTGCTAACAGAAATGACGATGTCTATAGACAGGAGAACCAAGTATGCCATTGACGTTCATCAAAGTTGGACAATCGGCCTCGATCAAAGCGGTTTTGGGAAAGGATGAAACACGCAAGTTCTTGGGTAGCCTAGGTTTTACTGCCGGTGAATCGGTGACGGTCGTTTCTGAGAACGGTGGCAACCTGATCCTCTCCATCAAGGACTCGCGCATCGCGTTGGACCGCTCCATGGCACAACGAATTCAAGTTTGAATCCACTAACACGTATTGGGAGATGCATTGTATGAATCTAGGGGAAGCACGCCCGGGCGAAATGGTTACCGTCCGCAAAGTTGGCGGCGAAGGAGCCACCATGCGCCGAATAATGGACATGGGTATCACGAAAGGTTGTAAGGTGATTGTTCGGAAAGTTGCACCGCTGGGAGATCCCATTGAGATTACTGTTAGGGGATACGAACTTTCTTTACGGAAATCGGAGGCTTCAAATATACTTGTCGAAGCATAGATTTTTCGGAATATCTTTTTTTTGAAGTATTGTTAGCATATGCTAACTAAGGAGCATCGAATGCCGCATACCATTGCCCTTGCGGGTAATCCGAATTCTGGAAAGACCTCCATTTTCAATGAGCTCACCGGGAGCACCCAATATGTGGGGAACTGGCCCGGTGTGACCGTTGAGAAGAAGGAAGGATATCTCAAGGGTGACAAACGTCACGTTGTAGTCGACTTGCCGGGAATCTATTCGTTGTCGCCCTACACGCTTGAAGAAGTGGTGACACGTGATTTCCTGCTTGACGGCAAGCCGGATCTGATCATCAATGTGGTCGACGCGACCAACTTGGAACGCAACCTGTACCTGACCACCCAACTGGTGGAGACTGGCATACCGGTGCTAATCGCCCTGAACATGATGGATGTGCTGGAACGGAACGGTGATACCATCCAGGTACAAGTGCTCTCCGAAGCCTTGGGGTGTCCGATTATCGAAACATCAGCTGTATCGCGGGCCGGACTGAAGGACTTGGTGAAAACCGCTGTCCACATGGTCGAAAAGGCCGAGGGAAGTGGCAAGGTCGCCAAGTTCTCCACCCCGGTGGAAAAGGCATTGCTCCAGATCGAACAGCTCATTGCCACAATGGTACCTCCGGACACACTCCGTTGGTTCACTATCAAAGTGTTCGAGCATGACGAAAAGGTAATGCAACGGCTCAACCTCTCAGATCAAACCGCCCACCAGCTGGCGACCATCATCGAAGCAATTGAAAAAAACATGGATGATAGCGCCGAAAGCCTCGTCACCAACGACCGGTATGAATACCTCACCGGCATCACCGCAGCATGCCATAAGAAGGCACGCAAGATCGGCACCCTCTCGGTGAGCGACAAGATCGACCGGGTAGTCACCAACCGCTGGCTTGCCCTCCCCATATTCTTTGCGGTCATGTGGGGTGTATACTTCATAGCGATCCAAAGTGTCGGAGACCTGTTCATCGGTTGGATCGAATGGGTTTTCGGGGACTTGGTCGGTGCGAATATCGCATTGGGTCTCGAGGCGATCGGTACATCGGCGTGGCTGGTCGGACTTGTGGTCGATGGTATCATCGCGGGAGTCGGCTCGGTACTGACATTCGTACCGCAGATGATGATCCTCTTCTTTTTCCTCGCCCTCATGGAGGACTGCGGGTATATGGCGCGCGTCGCGTTCATCATGGACCGCATCTTCCGGAAATTCGGCTTGAGTGGCAAATCGTTCATCCCCATGCTGATCGGTACCGGTTGTTCGGTTCCCGCCATCATGGCAAGCCGTACGATCGAGAACCAAAGGGATCGGCGCATGACCGTCATGTTGACGCCATTCATACCGTGCGGTGCAAAATTACCGGTATTCGCCCTACTCGTGGGAGCATTCTTCCCCAACAGTGCTTGGATCGCATCTTCGATGTATCTGGTTGGCATATTGGCCGTTATCGTTTCCGGAATCGTATTGAAGAAGACAAAGGCTTTTGCAGGCGATCCCGCACCGTTCGTCATGGAATTGCCCTCGTACCACATGCCACGCATGAAGGGTGTGTTGATCCACATGTGGGACCGCGGCAAACAATTCATAAAGAAAGCCGGTACCATCATTGCTGTCGCATCCGCGGCCATATGGATATTGCAGTCGACCAGTTGGAGCTTCCAGTTGGTCGATACCCAAGGCAGTATCCTTGCATCCCTAGGCAGGCTTATCGCCCCAATCTTCACGCCGCTTGGATTCGGCAGCTGGGAAGTCGCCGTTGCGACCATCACCGGATTGCTGGCCAAGGAAACCATTGTGGCCACCTTCGGGATTGTGCTCGGCTTGGGAAATGTCGCCGAGGGTGATCCGACACTGTTGGCTTCCGTCGGTGCCTTCTTCAACCCGATCAGCGCCTACTCCTTCATGATCTTCACCTTGTTCGCAGCACCCTGTGCCGCGGCTATTGGAGCCACAAGACGGGAAATGCAAAGTGCGAAATGGACCTGGGCAGCGATCCTGTTCCAGACTGGAGTCGCCTATACAGCCGCGTTGGTGGTGTATCAGGTCGGCATGCTGATCTTCGGAAGGGGAATATGATATGGCAAATATTGTGATAGGAATTGTGGTATTCGGTGGATTGGGAGCAATCGTATGGAACATGGTTCGTAACCGGCGCAAGGGAGTCGGATCCTGCCACAGTGGATGCGGGACCTGTCCGTTCGCTTGCGAGAAGCGTCACGATTGACGCGGTACCTTACTGTTTCACATGGGGAGTGCCTTGTACGGCACTCCTTTTTTGCATTATCATAAGACTTCGTAGGAGACACTAGATGCTGGAACAATCGGATTTGCAATCGTTGGAAGAGAACCTCCCCTTCTGGAAGAAAGTCAGCGATGACGAACGGAAGATCCTCATGGACGGGACCATCCGCTTCACCCATGGAAAGGGAACGATAGTCCACGACGATCGCAATATCTGCACCGGACTCCTCATGGTGGTCTCGGGTCAACTGCGGGTGTATATCATAAGCGAAACGGGAAAAGAAATCACCCTGTACCGATTGTTCGAGCGCGACGTCTGTGTCCTTTCCGCCTCCTGCCTTATCAGAAACATCACCTTCGATGTGCACGTGCAGGCAGAAAAGGAAACAACCATATTGCGCATAGCAACCGACTCCTACCAGCAGGTGGGAAAAACGAACCCCTTTGTCCAGGATTTCACCAACCAGCTGGTCTCCTCACGGTTCAGCGATGTCATGTGGGTGGTCGAACAAGTGGTGTTCATGAGCTTCGACCGTCGTCTTGCCATGCATCTGCTTGAACAGGCGGCTATCGCCGGCCAGGACTCCTTCGCCGCGACACATGAGGCGATCGCCAGGGACCTGGGAACCGCACGCGAAGTCGTAACGCGCATGCTCAGCCGATTCCAGGAAGACCATCTGGTAACCCTCTCCCGAGGTGGGATCACCCTCACAGACCGAGACGGCTTGTACGCGTTGACGTAAAAAGAGGGACCGTCGCTTCAGCCTTCCGACTTCTGCCACAGCCCCTACCCTGTATAACGAATGGAAGCGTCAAGCAATTCCAAGCATGCTGCGAAGCATGGATTCGTTGCGCACCCCTACTTGTTTGGTCAGCACTTCACCATTCTTGAAGGCGATCATGGTGGGAATGCTCATGACCTGATAATCGAAAGCCAGATTCCGTTCGGTATCGACATCGACCTTGCAAATCTTCGCCTTGCCATTGCCAATATCCTTATCGAAGGCATTCAGGATTTCTCCCTGTATCCGGCATGGGCCGCACCATGCTGCCCAGAAATCGACCAGTACCGGCACGTCGGACTGCAATACTTCTTTTTCAAATGTCTCTTCGGTCACGTTCGTGATCATTGGTATCTCCTTGGAATCGGAATTTCCGACCGTTTCATTGTCTCTTTTTATATCGATATCATATCTTGGGCAATTCATTTGGTATGTGACAATGTCACACCATTGTATCGGCATGGATACCAATACTTGCATGACAACCGATAGATCGCTAGGATATCGGCATGCAAGGCTTGATAGATTCACATTTCCATCTGCTCGAAATGGAGAAAAAAGGTATAGACCCCAAACAATTGCTCCTCCAGCTGCAGGAGGCGGGGTTTGCCGGCGGAATAGACATCGGCGTCTCGGAAAACGATATTGCCATCCGTGCGCCGTTGGTCGCTCCGTATCCGCATATTCGGACAGCTACCGGTATCGGACCTTGGGGTGCGGACGGAGAAGAGGCGATCACCGCGAAAACCGACCGCTTCCGCGACAACATCTCAGGCTTCAGGATAGATTGCATCGGAGAGATCGGCCTCGATTACCATTGGAACTATGGCACACCCGACCGCCAACGGCAATTGTTCGAGGCGCAACTTGCCTTGGCTCGGCAGAGGAAAGTACCGGTGGTTATCCATTCGAGGAATGCCGACGAGGATATGATCGCAATTCTCGGAAAGTCGACATTTGCCCATGGGGGAATCATGCATTGCTTCTCATCGGGCAGGGCCCTTGCGCAAACAGCCATCGACCGGGGACTGTACATATCGTTCGCAGGCCCGATCACCTACAAGAACAACCAAGGACTGAGGGACATGTTGGCCGGCATACCGATCGAGAGGCTACTGCTGGAAACCGATAGTCCATACCTCTCCCCGGTTCCCCACCGTGGCAAGACCAATACTCCCTTCGCCATGGTTGAGATATATGCGGAAGCGGCACGGATCCTGGGGATTGGCATGGAAGACTTGTCCACAAGGATCAGAACCAATTTCGCCAACTTGTTCGGTTTGTCCGGTAGGTCCTGACCAAAGGCAACCGGATGGGGGGAAGGTTTTCGGCCCCATCGGCCTGTGTGGCAAGCAAGGGAAGCAGCGAGTGCAGGATATCGTCCCGTACCACGCCCTCCAAGAATTCCGGTGAAATCAAATCTGCGTACAGGCTATCCACGATCCATCGCATGCCACCCGAATAGGAGTTGCCGGAAAACCGATCCATCCGTTGTACATACGGAACCACCATCAGCATGGCCCCGCGGGCTGCCAGCGATTCCATAGTGGCCTGGATTTGCAGATCCGTAAACGATCCCACCGGGACGCGCTCAAGCAGTGGTGCATCGAAATGCTCCTCGAACAAAGCCGCATCGGCTGTGGCCTGTACGTCACGTTCATCGTAGAGGATCACAGTCGGCAACGGATTGCCCGTAGTGACACGGAGAGCTTCCGATGCCGCATCTACCCATCCATGGTCGGGTCTGTCCCGCACAAGGATGATATCGTATGGGCTTTCGGTCTCCACTACCCTCCCGATACCGACAAACAGTGTCTGTGGATTTGGGGAAAGTGCACGCAACCGGCCTCCCAAGACGTCATTTCGGGATATCCGGTCGGTAACCGCTGTAGTTGTGACAACCATGCGGGTATGTGCATCGGCCAAGGTCCCCAAGGTTTCGTCCAGGAGTCTGTCTTCTGAAAGCGAGGGCAATCCGAGTGTCTCGACCCGCAAGGTCCACCCCTCGAGGGCAAAGCCGAGTTGCAACTGCAAACGGGAAAGTCGGGAGAAGTACTGCTGTTTGTACCACGGGTCGGAAAGGACCAGCACATGGGGACGATTCGGTGCGAAGAGCCACATGACGAAGATACCTGTCGACAAGACCGAGGCAACAAGGAATATCAGAGGGAAGGTCCACCAATGTCTGCGCATGGATACACTGTACCAATACCTGCAAAGCAGGTCAACAAAAGTATCCTGGATTACGGGCGATGGTTGACCAACAACAAGCAAAAGAAGTAGATTCAAGGAGATACAAAACCAACCTTTAGAAAGGAGTGAAAATCCGTATGACTTCTTACAAAGAACTCGGATTGGTAAACACCAAAGAGATGTTCGCGAAAGCCGTGAAAGGCGGATACGCGATTCCCGCTTACAATTTCAACAACATGGAACAATTGCAGTCAATTATCCAGGCTTGCGTAGAAACCAAATCCCCAGTGATCCTGCAGGTATCCAAGGGAGCACGCGATTACGCGAATCTCAATCTCCTGCGGAACATGGCCAAGGGTGCCTCGGAGTATGCGAAGGAACTCGGATATGAGATTCCTATCGTACTGCATCTCGACCATGGCGATTCCTTCGAGACGTGCAAGGAATGCATCGACAACGGCTTTTCCTCGGTCATGATCGACGGATCCCATTTCCCCTACGACGAAAACGTGGCCCTCACGAAGAAAGTCGTGGAGTATGCCCACGCCCACGATGTCACCGTCGAAGGTGAACTTGGAGTCTTGGCAGGAATCGAGGACGATGTCGTCGCCGAACATTCCACCTATACCCAACCCTCCGAAGTCATCGATTTTGTCAGCAAGACCGGCGTCGATTCCTTGGCCATCTCCATTGGAACCAGCCATGGCGCCAACAAGTTCAAGCCCGAACAGTGCACACGCAATGCCGACGGCATTTTGATTCCACCTCCGCTCCGCTTCGACATCCTTGAGGAAATCGAGACGAAGTTGCCAGGCTTCCCCATCGTGTTGCACGGATCGTCCTCTGTACCCCAGCAGTATGTGAAGATGATCATCGAATTTGGTGGCAAGCTGAAGGACTCGGTTGGAATTCCCGAGGAACAACTGCGGTTGGCGGCCAAGTCAGCTGTCTGCAAGATCAATATCGATAGTGATGGCAGACTTGCCATGACCGCGATGATCCGCAAGACACTCGCCGAGAATCCCGGGGAATTCGACCCCCGCAAATATCTCGGACCAGCCCGTGCAGAGCTCAAGAAGATGTACATGGACAAGAATATCAATGTCTTGGGTTCGGCCGGCAAAGCTTGACCAGAGACTGTATTGAAAAACAAGGTCCCCCCTTTGACGTTTGTGGGGGCCTTGTGCTATAGTCTTTCGGGTAGGGGTTTTCCCCTCGCAAATCCATCAATGCGGTTTCGTTGAGACACAAGGAGAACGATTGGCTACGAAAGAATTGAGAATCAATCGACAGATTCGTGCTAGAGAGGTATTCGTCATAGATGCCGAGGGCAATCAGAAGGGCGTCATGAACGCTTTTGCAGCCATTGACCTCGCCGAGCAGTCGGGATTGGACTTGGTAGAAGTTTCGCCAAATGCAAATCCACCGGTGTGCAAGATACTCGATTATGGCAAGTACAGGTACGAACAGGAGAAACGCAATCGGGAAGCTAAGAAGAATCAGACGATTGTAAAGCTGAAGGAAATTCGGATGCAGCCGAAGATTGAACGCCATGACATGGAGTTCAAGACCAAGGCGGTGGCAGAGTTTCTGGGAGAAGGCAACAAGGTCAAGATTTCTGTTCGGTTTCGTGGTAGGGAATTGGCTCACACCGAGTTGGGTAAGGTCGTTCTCGATGCAATCCTGCAGATTCTTACCGACAATGAAGTCGGCTACAACCTTGATCGTCCTGCCATGATGGAAGGAAGGATGATGAGTCTTATCATCAGTCCTGCGAAAGGAAAACGATAACGTGAAAAACATCCCGTAGGGATGGTCATATACAGCTGCTCCAAGGGGTTCTTGTTCCTTGCGAGCGCAAAAGAGGTAATTCATGCCAAAAATGAAAACAAGAAAGTCCGCTGCAAAGCGGTACTCGGTCACAGGTACCGGCAAGGTCCGCTATAAGAAGCAGGGTCTCCGGCACATCCTCACCAAGAAGACTACCAAGCGCAAGCGGTCACTCCGCCACACCGGTATTCTTAGCGACGCGGAAGTCAAGAAAGTCAAAGTCTTGCTGCCGTATCAATTTTAAGGGGAGGATTGACGAATGCCACGAGCAGTAGACGGAACCAAACACAAGGACCGAAGAAAGAAGATCATCGAACAGGCGAAAGGATACTGGGGACGCAGAAGCACCAACTATCGTATCGCCAAGGATGCAGTCACAAAGGCCGGACAGTACGCCTATCGTGACCGCAAACGGAGAAAACGGGATTTCAGACGCCTGTGGATCGCAAGGATTTCAGCTGGAGCACAAGCGGAAGGACTCAATTATTCTCAGTTCATGCATGGCTTGAAGCTGGCAAACATCGAGATCAACCGCAAGGCGTTGTCGAATATGGCAATTGAAGACAAGGTCGCGTTCTCTCAGTTGATTGCACAAGCAAAGACAGCATTGAGCTAAGTCTTGCCAGACACCATAAGGAGGTGGCATGATGACGACTCTCGATAAAGTTCAATTGTTGGAGCAGCGGATTGTAAAAGCCACTGTATTGATTCGGAACCTTGAGAAGAAAATCGAGGAATTGAACGATGAGGTGGAGGTTCTCTCCGTCCATAACGAGGAGTTGCAGAAATACGCTGACAACTTCAGTTCCGACAGCAAGCTTATTGAGGAGAGCATCAACAATGCACTCGTACATCTTGATTCCATCCAAGGACTTGATGATATCGAAGTGATTGACAGCCTCTCTGGGGACCTGGAGACAGCTGACCAGTTTACCGGCGGTATGGGACTTTCGATCGACGAAGTTACCCTCGACGATCTTGTCAGATGATCTGAAGACCATTGCAATTCTGTGAAACGGAACCGGAGATGGTTCCGTTTTTTTGTTTACTATGGTAGCATTGATTTGAAATTATTGGGCCTGCGGTGTTCGTGAAGAGACAGTTCTCTTGGCTCAAACAACATGTACGGGATTCGGTATAGCCGAGTTGAATTGATCCCGGGAGGTTCGCCTCTCTTTAGGGAACAGAATGCTCGGCACCTAGTTTCCCCCTTGAACCTAAGGTTCAAGAGATAACCTCTGAACGGCACCGCGGGTCCTTTCTTATGTAGGAAACAGTATCCATGACACAAACATTTTCCATGAATGATATTATCTTCATTACCCTCCCCGATTCGATTCGACAGGAACAAGAAGGTTTCACCTTCGACCCGGAAATCCCATTGCCTGTCCAGTTGCCCGACGGCAAGGGATCTATAGATCCTTCCGAAGGTATTCGAATCGAAATGATTGCAGCAGGACTGCTGAAGGTCATAGCACACCAACCGGAACATGAACATTTTGCATATTACCGCGACATGCTTACCGCCTTGCAACCAGATGTCGTAAAGGAGTTGCAACTGGCTGGTATCGCCAAGGCGAACAACGGAGACCTCGAGTTTGCGGAAGAGTTGTTTTTAGCCGCCAGCCACCTCAACCACAATATTCCGGAACTATTCGTCAACTTGTCGGTCCTATATGGACAGAAGGCACGCAAGGCAATGGATTCCGACAACCACGAGGCATACGATGAGGCTATGACCAAACAGGTCAATGTCTTGCGTAGGGGGGTGGAACACAATCCGTTGTCCGAATTGTTGCTTTCCGAATTCGGTATGTTGCATCTCTTTCTCGGTAACGACGAGTTGGCTCTGGAATATCTCAACCAATACTTGCGCATAGCACCGGAAAGCGAGAAGAAGACGTTGATAGAGGCACGCATCAAGGAGATCTCAGAGCGACTGGAAAATGACAGGACATTGCACGAGGCCTTTGACGAGATGCAACTGGGAAATGAGGACCAGGCCTTGCGCCTGATCGAATCCTTTATCGCCAACAACCCGAAAGTCTGGTCCGGTTGGTTTATCAAAGGTTGGGCACATCGTCGTCTAGGTGACTTCGCCCCTGCACAGTCGGCATTCCTCAAATGCCTGGAGTTGGGTGAAACAAATGCCGATATCTATAACGAGCTGTCGATCTGTGCGGTAGAACTGGGTGACAGTGAATTGTCCAAGACCTATTTGGAAATAGCGTTGGAGCTCGACGAGGATAATGTAAAGTTGCTGAGCAACCTTGCGTTCCTCAACCTGCGCGACGAAGAGTACAACAGGGCTTACGAATTGTTGCTTAAAGCCCAGACGATAGATCCCGAAGATCCTGCGGTCAAGCATCTGAAGCAGGAATTGGCAAAAAGGACTGGAGTCGACGAAGAGGAAGACAATGTCATCGACACCTGACACCTACACGTTCCATACAAACTCCGAACAGGAGACGAAAGAGCTTGGTTTTCGTCTCGGTCGGACAATTCCTTCCGGTACTGTCGTCTCCCTGCAGGGGCCACTCGGAGCTGGTAAAACCGTGATCGCCAAAGGTATCGCCGAGGCGTTGCATATCGATGAAGCGATTGTCAGCCCAACATTCACCCTGGTACAAGAATATGTGGGAACCATGCCGCTCCACCATATGGATCTCTATAGATTGCATGGGACAGATGATTTCAGCGGTATTGGTGGTGAGGAACTGTTGTATAGCGATGGTGTGACACTCATCGAGTGGAGTGAAAAGATCGAAGACCTCCTTCCTCCCGGCACTGTACGGGTGAAAATCGCGATCGGAGACAACGGGAGCAGGGATATCATGATTTCGGGGGTGGTAATATGAATACGCTTGCCCTTGAGACCTCGGGCGAGATATTGCACCTCGCATTGAAGACCGACCGCACCTTCATTTCACATACCCGGACCATTGGCAGACAGTTCAGCGAAGAATTGGTCCCCCGTATGCTCGCCCTTTGCGCTGAGGCAGGCATCACCCTTGCCGACCTTTCACTCATCGTGTGTGCCAACGGCCCAGGCTCTTTCACAGGCCTGCGCGTAGGAATGGCCGCGGCAAAGGGTGTAGCCATGGCTGCCGGTATTCCGCTGGTAAGCCTCGGTACCATGGATATCCTCGCCTACCCGCTTTCGCACTCGGGATTACCGGTGCTCTGCGCAGTGGATGCCAAGAAACAGCGGTATTATTGTGCATTGTTCAAGAATGGCAAACGCGAGTCCAAGGATATGGATGCTTCGATTCCATCGATTGCCGATCTGATCGGTGGATACGACGAGCTGCTGGTGACCGGACCCGATGCCCAGAAACTCGTCGTGTTGTTGCGTGATGAAATCACTAAACGTGGCGGTAAGACATTTTTTTACATTGACACATTGAGATACCGCAGTTATGGCGAATCCATGATTATTTTAGGTAATAAATTGCTTACAGAAGAGGGCCCGGACGACATTGGGTCAGGACCGACCTATATCCGAAAGAGCGATGCCGAGGTATCTTTGGAAGAGCGACACGCGAATAATACACCCAAAGAGGTTTAACCATGAGTGAACAGGAAAAGCAGCCAGATATCATTATTATCGGAGGAGGCCCGGCCGGTCTCTCGGCTGCACAGTATGCGGCACGTGCAGGCTTGTCCGCACATGTATTCGAGGAAATGGCCCCAGGCGGTCAAATTCTGGTTGTCGACGAACTGGAGAATTATCCAGGATTCGAAGAGCCGATCAGCGGTTTCGAGCTTTCCGAAAAATTCACCAAACAAGCGGAGCGTTTCGGGGCTGTGATTCATTTTGGCACAGTGGATGCTGTCAACCACAATGAAGATGGCTCCTTCACGGTCGTGACTACCGATGGGACCTACACCGTACCTGTTGTCATCATGTCGACCGGCGCGAAACGACGAGAACTCGGCGTTCCCGGAGAGAAGGAATACCAAGGGAAAGGCGTATCCTATTGTGCGACCTGCGACGGCCCCTTCTTCAAGGGAAAACGGATTCTTGTGGTCGGAGGCGGAGATTCCGCCTGCGGGGAATCGTTGTTCCTCTCGAAGTTGAGTTCGGATATTGTGATCGTGCACCGCAAGGACAGGTTCCGGGCCCAACGGAGCATTGCCGGCATGGTGGAGCACGACGGGAATATCGACACACGGTTCCTGCACACGGTGAATGAAATCAAGGGCGATGGAAAACGGGTGACTACGGTCTCGTTGCATGACATCGAACATGATCGTGATTATGAGGAACCGTTTGACGCTGTATTCGTGTTTATCGGTGCGGACCCAAGGACCAAGCTGGTATCCTATGCCGAGACGGACGAGGCCGGATACCTGGTTACCAACGAGCTGATGTGTACCGATGTCCCGGGTCTCTACGCAGTGGGGGACGTTCGCAACACACCCTTCAGACAGATCGTCACCGCAGCATCCGATGGTGCGATCGCAGCCCACGCATCGGCGGAATATATCGACGAACTCAAGGGCCAGGCATACGTATAGGTGCAATTGAATTAAGTTCAAATTCCACAAAAACCCGTCTCCTAGGCGGGTTTTTTTATGATTTCCGAACCCTTTTACCGGTCGAATTCCCTTGACGGCACTCCAACTTCAATGGTCTAATTGGTATATGAGAATAATGATGGTCTCGAGCGAAGCGGTTCCTTTCTCAAAATCGGGAGGGTTGGCGGATGTCACCTCTTCCCTATCCGTTGCCCTTGCGGCACTGGAGCACGATGTCCGCCTTATCCTTCCCTGCTACGGTTCGACCGACGATTCCGCCTGTACCCAGTTGCCGTATCTGGTGGAAATACCGGTTGGGGGAAACCTGGAAGCTGTCAGATTCAAGCATAGGAAGCACAACGGAGTGTCGGTCTACCTGGTGGACCACCGGTGGTTCGCGAAGCGCAAAGGTATTTACGGCGACACGTCGTTCGCCCCATATGCGGACAACCTCCTGCGGTTCACCTTGTTGTCAAAGGCTGCATTGGCCCTATGCAAGGAATTGGAATGGATTCCCGAGATCCTCCATTGCCACGACTGGACGACCGGATTCGTTCCTACCTTGGCCAAGCATGACCTTGCCAAGACCTTTGCGAAAACCACCGTGGTCTTTACCATACACAATCTTGCATACCAGGGCGATTTCCCCCGGCTCGACCTGTTGCTTTCAGAAATACCGGTCGATGCGACGATCTTCAGTGGGGAAGGAATCCACCGTCGGGTCAACATGTTGAAGGCCGGACTCGAAGGATCGGACCTGATCACCACGGTAAGTCCCACGTATGCGAAGGAGATTCAGGAGGAACAACTGGGTTGTGGCCTCCAGGACCTGCTCCGTTCGAAACAAAGCCATTTGTTTGGAATCTTGAATGGTATAGATACCGAGGAGTGGAATCCGCAAACCGACCGTCTGCTTGAGGATCATTTTTCCATCGGGGATCTGAGTGGAAAAGCTATCCTGAAAAGAAAGATGCAGAGTCGTTTCAAACTACCTGTCAAGGCAGACATACCGGTCGTAGGCATGATCAGCCGGATAGCTGAGCAGAAGGGATTCGTCGAGTTGTGCCAAGGGTCCCCCTGTGCACTGGAACAGATTCTCACCGACCTGCCCGTTCAAATGTTGATTGTGGGAACTGGAGACAAGGCTATCGAGGAAAAGTTGATGACCTTGGCCGAATTGCACGACAACCTCTCGGTAAATCTCATTTTCAGCAACGAGGCTGCACATCTGGTGGAAGCGGGAAGCGACTTTTTCCTCATGCCGAGCCGATATGAACCGTGTGGTCTCAACCAGATGTATTCCTTGCGCTACGGTACCATACCTATCGCTCGGAAAACCGGGGGATTGGCCGACTCCATCGTCGATATCGCCGAACCGGATGGCACGGGGATTCTGTTCGACGACATATCGGGAAATGCCATCTACATGGCAGTCAAACGGGCTATCGATGCATACAAGACTGAAGACCAAGATATTTCAACCATACGGAAGCGCGGTATGGGAATTGATTTCTCATGGATCAATTCAGCAGAAGATTACGTGAAAGTGTATCAAAAAACACACAAGGGGTAATGGGATGGGTAAGAAAAAGACTATAGCAATCGTATTGGGCGGAGGCAAAGGAACCAGGCTCTATCCTTTGACCAAGGACAGATCGAAACCCGCAGTCCCTTTCGCAGGCAAGTACCGGTTGGTGGATATCCCGATATCCAACTGTATCAATAGCGAAATCAAGCAAGTCTATATTCTCACGCAGTTCAATTCGGCATCCTTGCACAACCATATTGCAAACACCTATATCTTCGATACGTTCTCCAACGGGTTCGTCGAGATCCTTGCTGCCGAACAGACCTACCACAACAACGATTGGTACCAGGGAACAGCCGATGCGGTGCGCAAGAACCTGTTGCACTTCGCCGACCAGAATGCCGACTACTACATCATTCTCTCGGGCGACCAATTGTATCGAATGGATTATCGGGAAATGCTCAAGACCCACGTGGAGAGTGGTGCTGTCCTGACCATCGCGGCCAAACCGATCTCGAGGGAAGCCGCAACCGGCTTGGGAATCATCGGAGCCGACGACCATGGCATAGTGAAGAAGTTCTATGAGAAACCGGCACCTGATCTCGATATTTCCGAATATCGCATCCCCACCAAACTTCTCAAGGAAAGCTTGAACCAGAAACCGAATGAGAACAATGAATACCTCGCATCCATGGGTATCTATATTTTCGATGCCAGGGCAATGGAAAAGTTGCTTGAGCACAATCCTGCGACCGACTTCGGCAAAGAGATTATTCCCGAGGTCATAAAATCACAGAAGGTCGCCACCCACCTGTTCGACGGATTCTGGGAAGATATCGGAACAATCAAGGCCTTCTACGACACGAATATCGACTTGGCCTCGGTGACCCCGGCATTCAATTTCTACAATGAGGAAATGCCGATATACACCCACCGTCGGCATCTTCCGGCGACGAAGGTCAATTTCTGCAATATCAGCTGCTCGTTGACGAGTGAGGGCTCGATCATAACCAATGCCTACATTGTGAACTCTATCATCGGTGTGCGGACGTTGATCGAATCGGGAGCCAGTTTGGATGGTGTCTATTGCATGGGAGCATCTTACTATGAGACACCGGAGGAGAAGGCTGAGAATGCCCGAAAGAAGATACCGAATGTAGGTATCGGACGGGCAACAATAATCAGAAGGGCAATAATCGACCAGAATGCACGGATCGGAGACGGATGCCGCATCGGTATCGATGATATCCAGCGCGCGGAGGGAGACTACTCGAACTATTCGATTCACGATGGAATCATAGTTATCCACAAGAATGCGATAATTCCACATGGGACAATCCTGTAGGGAACTGCAAAGCTTACAACTTGTCAGTTGACTTCAAGTGGAAACGGAGCGTGGCTAGGCAAATGAGAGTTCTGCAAGCTTGTCCCTGATGGCGGTGTCGGAAGGGACAAGCGGCAATTCCTGCAACTCGTCGAAGGTAACCCAACGGGCCTCCTGGTGCTCACGCAGTTGGTACCGTACCGGTTCGATTGCCTCGACCCAGTAGGCCTGCAAGTGAAACACTGTCTGTTTGTGCATGAAATCGTGGTACAGCAAGCAGGAGCCTACCCGTACGGCCATTTCGAACTCTTCCATGAACTCCCGGGCGAGCGATTCCTCGGGTGTCTCTCCCCACCGGTGTTTTCCTCCAGGAAACTCCCAGAGCCCTCCGATTTCTCCACCCTGCTTGCGGCGGGCAACAAAATACCGGCCGGCTTCAAACAATACGCCGGCGGTGGTTATCCGTTCAAATACCTGGTGTTCACCCATGGTCAGCTCCTACAGCAATACGGCACCGGGAAACAAAAAATGCAAAAGGGATGCCCCCAATATAAGGAAACCCAAATTCCGTTTGTGCAACTCGATCAATGAACCGGTCTTCCCCAACATGTCCTCGTCGGGTACCGGACCCTCTTCATCCCCACTTTTCCGTCTACTCTTTCCAAACGCTCCATGCCGGTTCCCCTTCACCATCTGGGTGGTATGGTACATGACCACCACCAACGTAAAGAAAACCGGAACCAGATCTCCAAGCAAGACGGGACCGGGAGGTACGGGAAAAAATATCTTCAACCCCACCAACAACAAGCCGAGCACTATGAGCACGAGCTGTATCCAGAAATTTGCCCCGACAGCATTGCGCAAGCGAATCAACAGCAGGTAATGGCCTCCATACTCATCAACAAGCAACAATCCTGCACCGAGAAGCAAGTATGCGATCACCAAGAGATAGGTCTGGAAATTCATGCTCGTCCCACTTCCGCACTCCGGCACACATTCCCGATATGGGTTATCAACGTCTCGGCATCGAACCATCCCGACTCGGATCTGGCGAGCAAACCCGCACCCTGGTGGACAAGGACTCCCATATGGGCTGCATCGAGGATATCGTACCCCTGGGCAAGAAGCGAGCCGATGATTCCAGTCAAGACATCGCCACTACCGGCAACTCCCAACGCGTTGTTCATCCCATCCACAACGATGGGAAGACTCCCGCCATTTCGCCCATCGATTATCCACACCACATGGCTCTTATAGACCAGTATGATCTCCAAGGCCAAGGCAACCCGTTTCAAGGAGTCTATGAACGATTCGGGGGTACCCGAAGGACCGGTCTCCTGTGCGAGCAATGGCATATGCAAGGCCTCAAGCATCCTATGCAATTCGCCCGGGTGCGGAGTAAGGACCAATGGACCATGCGCCGTACCGCCGATCCTATGCTCACCCACAAGCTTGGCGAAGGCTCCGATAGCATCGGCATCGAGCACGGTCGGCAATCCGCTCTGCAGCAACTCCAGGACCTGTTCCTCGCGACCGTCGCCCCACCCCGGCCCAGCGGCTACAGCCTGGTAGGACCTGACCAATTGGGAACCCGTCAGCACTGCCTGCCGGTCAAGGGCCTCGACGATGATCGACGGAGTCTCAGAGGCTGCAACCGAAGCAACGTCCCGATCACAACACAGGGTAACCAACCCGCAGCGGCTATGGAAGGCAGCCCGTGCGGACAAACGTGCGGCGCCTGAAAAGGCCAAGCTTCCCGCAAACAGGGCAAGGTGTCCCCGTGTGTTCTTATAGGCATCCTCGGCGAACCGCTTCAATTTCAAGTCGTCTTGACCGCTCAAGATTGCAGCTGCAACGGAATTCTTCAACAAAACCGGAGGAAAGGATGGGTTTACCCGCAGTATGGCGCCCCATCCAACACGGCAGACAGGATGGTACGCAGCGGCTTTGCGGAGCCCCATGGTAATGGTGGCATCGGCAATGATCCGCGGTCCAGCCACACTCATACCGTCACTACACCCGGAAGGAATGTCGACAGCGAGCACGAAGGCACCCCTAGATCTCTGTGCATTGATCAGTTTGACGATCTCCGCGGTGGTTCCGCTGAGCAATCCGCGCAATCCTGTCCCCGCGATACCATCGATCAGCACATCTGCATCAGAAATGATCCTGCTGGTCTCGCTTGACAGTACTCCATCGAGATTCTCCGCTTCCACAAGGGAAAATCCAAGTTTTCGGCAGATATTCCGCTGCACCGAGCAAGAATTGGAAATCCGGGAACCGACAAGGAGGATCGTGAACGACTCCAGTCCGGAGAAAAAGGCTTCCCTGGCCATGACCAAGGAATCGCCTCCGTTGTTTCCTCCCCCGGCAACAAACACCACGTTTCCCATGGATACATTATGCTCACGGGCATAGGATGCGAAAGCTTGCCACCCCTTCAGACCGGCCTGCTCCATCAACACCAACGCAGGAATCGAGTATTCGCTCTGCGCCTGGGCATCGATACTTTCCATTGTGTGTGTACTGACCAACGTCTCCATACCTGCATAGTACCCCCACAAGCGCGGGCGGTCAATCATGTACATCGAACCTGGTCATATGCAGGCAGGTAGTAGCACATATTACATGATTTGTGCTACTATCGATCAAAGCCGACATATAGGGGGAAAACGATGTCCGAAATAGTCAGGTTCGGTGTTTCGATGGACAAGGAACTGGTGAATCTACTCGATGGACTCACCGAACTGCATCATCATCCAAATCGCTCCGAGACCATCAGGGCAATGGTACGCCAGCAGGTGTTGGAGGAAGGCAGTGAAAATCCCGATGCCTCGGTGACCGCGGTCATCTCGTTGATTTTCCACTATTCGACTACGCTTGTGCGTGTCCCGCTGGATGCCTATCCATCGCTCAAACTCACCACAAACCTGCAGATGCATCTTGAACGCGATATCGTGATCAAGATTCTGGTCGTGTCGGGCACGTATGGCCATGTCCGCCAATGGGCCGGCAAGGTAATAGGACAGAAACATGTCGTCGGAAGGATCAATATCGCAGCCACCGACAGCCTGTACGAGCAGTTGCGCACATGAATATACATTCCGGTTCCCACTATGCCGTGGTCCTGCAGTCGGTCAGCGCATCGTATGGTCCCACCACAGTCCTGGACAACCTGACTCTCCAGGTACGCAAGGGTGAGCGCATTGTGATCAGCGGTCCGAACGGCAGTGGAAAAAGCACATTGTTGAAATTGATCTCAGGCACCATGAAACCCTCGGAGGGGACAATCGACGTGCTTGGCGTCCGACTCGACAACCAGCTCGACCGTCAACGGATCCGGCAGCAGATCGGATTTCTCACACAAATACAACAGGATCCCCAAATCGCGGTATCCGTGTGTGAAAGTGTCCTGCTGGGACTATGGGGTACCCGTTTCTCGTGGGGCAAACGACCGGTGAAGGCCGATCGTGACAAAGCGATCGACCGGTTGGAACTGGTTGGATTGGCGGAACTTGCACATCGCGATATCCGGACCCTCTCGGGGGGACAACGGCAACGGGTCGCCCTTGCCCGAGCCTTGATCAGGGATCCTGCGCTGGTACTCATGGACGAGCCGACAACCTATCTCGATTCCGCAACCAAGGCGGATCTGGTGAACCGGATCGCCGAGCTGCACCGCCAATTGGGATTCACCTCCATCATTGTCAGCCACGAGCCGTTGTCGGCGTTGCTTTCGGATAGGAGAATCCATTTGGAAGCAGGTGCGGTGCAGGAATACCGGGAGGTACAACTATGATCGAAACCCTTGCCGAGGCCTTCTCCATTCCTGTGATACGCCACGCCTTTATCGGCATGGCCATAGCCGGAGCAACCTTGTCCCTGCTCGGAGTTATCGTAGTCTCCCTCCATTTGACCGCCATACGATTCACCTTGATGCATGTCGGCCTGTTGGGTGCGGCCGCCGGGTTGGCCCTTGGATTCTCATCTACGACCGGCGCCTTCACGTTGGTGCTTGTCGCATCGGTGGTCATGGGCACCATGGTCAACCGAAAGACAGTGGCGGCAAGCTCGATCAGCGGCCTGTTCATGACTGGATCCCTTGCCGGAGCTTTTTTGCTATTGGCCGGGACAGGGGTGCCCGCGATGCAGGTGTTCGACATATTTGCAGGCAACATCCTCATGATGACCCGGACCGACGTGGTGTTCACCGCAAGTGTCGGCCTGGTCCTCGTGTTTGTGTTCGCATTCGCTTATCGTGAAATCCAATTGGTCCTGTTGAACAGGGAGCTCGCCCAGGTGCTGGGGGTTCCTGTGGATGCGATCGTGACCGGCATGTTCGTCCTGCTTGGCCTCGGCATTGCGACTGCATTGCGTCTGGTGGGAGCCTTGCTGGTTGATGCGATCATCCTCCTTCCGGCAATGGCGGCTCTCCGGTTCGCCCGAAATTTCGGCATGGCCCTGGTGCTCTCCTCCCTGTTTGGGCTGACAACCACACTTGGGGGATTTTTGGTAGCGTTGTTTTTCGACCTTCCGGTCGGTGCAAGTGCGGCTATGGTATCGACACTCCTTTTGGGAATCTCGATGGTCATCGCACGGATCGCGGTACATTGAAATTATTTTTTTTGGAGGTTACGATGCGTAACAAATTTCTCAGCTTGTTTCTTCTTGTTGTTCTTCTCACCCCAGTCCTTGTAGCCCAAGGTACCGATGAGATGTCCGCAGCTTCCCGCCTCGATTCATATGCGGCCCACAGTTCAATGGGTCCCTCCATTGTCGCATCCACCAGTTGGGTCGGAGCAATCGCCGAGGCGGCGGGGGCGCGCGAGGTTCTCGTGTTGGCTCCGGTCGAGTTGCGGCATCCACCCGAATACGACTTTTCACCGAACGATATTATCAAAGCATCCCAAGCCGATCTTGTGTTGTGGGCGGGATATGAAGGATTCGTACGGAACCTTGTCCAGGCTGCCGAAATTTCCGACAACCGCCTGATACAGGTGACCACCAACAATGCCCCTGACCAGCTGGCACTCTCGGTCGAAAAGCTTTCGGAACTCCTCGGTACGACCAACGCATACCAGGTGTGGAAAACAGGTTTGGATACGTTGGTGGAGGAAATCGGTAGAAACAGTGCACGCAAGAATATGGCGGGAACCAAGGTAGCCGTGCAATTCCATCACCAGGCTTTGGCTAGGTACCTCGGGTACCAGGTGGTTGCTGTGTTCGGACCACAGGAACTCACCCTCGGCGATATCCAGGAGATAGAGTCGCTGGATCCCGACCTGATCATAGACAACTGGCACAGTATCCAAGGTGAACCGATGAGGAAGACTGGCAGGGAATATGTGCAACTGGTCAATTTCCCCGGCCCCTTCGAAACACGTTCCATATTGGATGTCCTGACATACAACGCAGGTCAACTGGGGCTGCTCGACCAGTAGTCATCAGTACATCGTCGAAAAACCGTCCTTGACACTCCAAAGGTTTTTGTCTACCTTAGGGGTGTCTTGGGGTGGCCGTCGTCGAATGGCCTGAGATTACACCCGTAGAACCTGATCTGGGTAATGCCAGCGAAGGGAGGCACGTAAACTCACACCTATTCCCCACAGACAGAAACCAACTGAGGAGGTGCTTGTATGAAAAAGCACTATGTATGGCTGGTTCTGGCTGTTCTCTTGATTCCTGTCGCGTTGTTCGCGCAGGCAAACATGGAGAAACCGGAAACATCACAGAGGATCATCACCGTATATGCGTATGATTCGTTCGTATCCGAATGGGGTCCAGGGCCTTTGGTGGTCCCGGCATTTGAGGAAAAGACCGGAATCAAGGTCAATCTGGTTTCGGCCGGAAACGGGGGAGAACTGCTTTCACGCCTCGAGCTGGAAAAGCACAACCCCCAAGCCGATGTGGTCGTTGGAATTTCCAACGAACTGCTGCACGAATCGGTCTCATCGGGTCTGCTGCAACCGTATGCATCGCCGGCCTTGGCGGATATCCCGGAATTCCTTCATTTCGATCCGACTTATTCCCTGGTCCCGTTCGACTATGGCAACTATGCGTTCGTCTATGATACACAAAAAATCAGCGATCCCCCACGCTCACTCGACGACTTGCTCGATCCGCGCTGGAACCGAAGCTTGATCCTCATGGACCCAAGGACTTCCAGTGTCGGCATGGGATTGCTCGAATGGACGATCGCAGTATATGGAGACTCCTACCTCCAGTGGTGGGAAGCGGTCAAGCCGAATGTGTTGACGATAGCCGAAGGATGGTCAAGCGGTTATGGTTTATTTACCGAAGGGGAAGCTCCTCTGGTAATCAGCTATACTACCAGTCCGGTGTACCATGTGCTGTACGAGGAGTCGGACCGCTACCAGGCGATGGTATTCGACGGTGGCAATATGGCGGTTATCGAAGGCGCCGGTATTGTGAAGGACACCAAGGAATTGGAGGCTGCCCAGCAGTTCATCGATTTCCTTCTCACCGATGTCCAAGTAGATATCGCAACAGCAAATATCATGTACCCCACCAATAGTACGGTGGATTTGCCAGCGGCATTCGAATCCGCTCCGAAACCTGCCCGTTCGATCATGTTGGAAAGCGAAGTCATTGCAAAATATCGCGACTCGTGGCTTACTGATTGGGTGGAGGTCATGAGCAAGTGATCAATAAACGAAGGAATGGTTCCGGTGTCTCTACTATCCTGGACACCTCGCGCTTTTACCGGGCGTTGAGCACACCTGCAATGGTGCTGCTCACATTCCTTTTTCTTATTCCCCTCTCGATCATCCTGAGCAAGGCGTTTGTGGATGCTGCGGGAGGGTTCTCCCTTGCAAGACTCCGGGTGATGCTCTCCGACGCTTATACCTGGCGGATCCTGCGGTTCACCTTGCTGCAGGCACTGGCCAGTACCGTGGTGTCGGTGCTCATCGGTCTACCCGGTGCCTACCTGCTGGCCACCTACCGGTTCCCTGGAAAGAGTATCATCAGGGCAATTTGTACGCTTCCGTTCGTGCTTCCCTCGATACTTGTGGTATTGGGTTTTGTAATCTTCTATGGCAACAACGGATTGGTGAACGCGCTGCTCATGTCGGTATTCGGGTTGGACCATCCCCCCCTGCAGATCCTCTATACGTTCGGAGCCATCATTCTCGCCCATGCATTCTACAATTTCCCCATTGCACTGGGTCTCATCTCTTCGTTTTGGGAACAACTGCCCTCCCGCTACAACCATGCGGCCATGACCATGGGAGCACGGCGGTGGACAGTGTTCAGGACGGTGACGTTGCCCCGTTTGGTTCCTGCGATCCTGAGTGCCTCCACGTTGATTTTCCTGTTCTGCTTTTCCAGTTTTGCAATCCTGCTGGTACTCGGGGGAGGCCCCAGGTTCACCACGCTGGAAGTCGAGATATACCGAAGGGCACGCATGACTCTCGATCTGGAGGGAGCAGCGGCTTTGAGCCTGCTATCTATCGCCGTTACGCTTGTATTGGTCGCGGCCCATCTGTGGACACAGCGGATGATGGCACATCAAGAGGAGATCGAACCGATTTCGGAACGACGGTTGGAACGCAGCCCCCGATCGATGCTTGGCAAATCGATAGCATTCCTCTATGTGGTGTTTTCCATTGTGTTCGTACTTGGTCCCTTGGCTGGTATCGTGTACCGATCTTTGCTGGCACCGGTCTCACGATCGGGGGATCTTGCCTTCTCCACACGGTGGTATAGGCAATTGTTCGGTCTGGAGACAGTCGCGGGCTCCCCACTTGGGACAGCCGCTTCCGCAATCCTATTGAGTCTGACAATCGCAGTGGTAACGGCATTCGTCTCGTTGGTTATCGGGACCATGCTCGCCGCACGGCTCAGAAAGACCCGCAAGCGGTCGAACATCTCCATGGAGCTGTATGCAATGCTTCCCATGGCGGTCTCCTCGGTAGTGGTCGGTCTCGGCTACTATTTGGTTTCATCGGTTTTCACCGGCCGAAGATCGTTGGGAGTCGTACTGGTGGTCCTTGCGCATGTGGTCATAGCATCACCATTCGTTTTGCGTTCGATTCTCCCCGAGTACCGCAAGATTCCCTTCAGCTATACCCAGGCATCGCTCACGCTCGGAGCGACGGTATCCCAAACCTTCTGGCGTGTGGAATTGCCATTGCTACGTTCTGCAATGGCAACCGGAGCAGCGTTCGCATTCGCCATCTCCATGGGAGAGATCAATGCCACGCTTGTGCTGGCGGATTCCAGTATCACCACGGTGCCGATAGTCATGTACCGGTTGATCGGTTCATACAATTTTGCGGGAGCCTGTGCCTTGGGAACGATTTTAATCGCATGTTGTGCTATAGTATTTGCATTCACAGAATCGATGAAGAGGAATCACCATGCCTAATTCGGGACTTGTCTGTTCCAATATCCGTGTAGAATATCCTGAGTTCACACTCTCGTTGGACCTCACCATCGCAGAAGGTGAGCTTGTCAGCATCATCGGTCCTTCCGGCTGTGGAAAGAGTACGACACTGCAGCTGATTACGGGGCTTATCCCTTGTGAATCGGGCTCGATCATGCTCAACGGTGTGGATATCACAAATACTCCCGTTTGGGAACGCAATATCGGAATGGTGTTCCAAGACTATGCCTTGTTTCCACACCTCGATGTGGAACAAAATATCGCCTATAGCCTGAAATTGAAAAAAATCGTCAAGAGGGAGCGCCATGAGCGGGTTGCCCGCTTGTTGGAGCTGGTGGGGCTCGAAGGCTACGGGAAACGCAAGATCGCACTGCTTAGTGGTGGGGAGCGTCAACGGGTAGCATTGGCCCGTGCTCTGGCATCCGAACCGAAATTGCTGCTGTTGGATGAACCGTTGTCAGCCCTCGATGCAAAGATGCGCAAGCGGTTGCGTCAACAAATCCGCAAGATCCACGAGGCCACAGGTATCACTACACTGTATGTTACCCATGACCAGGAGGAAGCTTTGACCATAAGCGACAGGATTGTGGTGATGCAGGAGGGCAGGATCGAGCAGTTCAATACTCCCGAAGTGATCTACAATAACCCGTCGACGTTATTCGCAGCCAAATTCATGGGTGAGGGAACTCTCTTGCCCCATTCACTCATTCCACAGACCTTGGTTTCCATAGACAAAGGGCCTGATACGGTGGTGTTCCGCAGCAGCGGTGAGACACGACAAATCTTCTTCCGCCCGGAACGGGTGATTGTCCACGACAATCCTGCCTTGGCCTTTCCCGAGTTCCTGCCGCACTTGCGTTTCAACAAGTCCCGTGTGGTATCCTGTGAATACCAAGGTGGCCAATATCTGTTGGAATGCGATTGGAATGGCTATACGATCTTGGCCTATTGCCGCCACAAACCGAAGGAGGAACGGGTCTCCTTGGGTGTCCGGGTCAACGATCTGGTCGAATATGTCGATGGGGTTGTCACAAAATAACAGAATATCTCAAGAATTTTGAAGCAATCGGCGCTTCGAAGTGGTTATATAGGCAAGGAGCAGAATACTAGTGACACTTGCCCAGGTAAACCAGTATATTAGTCATATCATGAAGAATACCTTACGGCCGAAACCAGTTCTTAGATTGCCTATTGTCTTGTTGCTGATGGCATTGGTCGTGCCCGGACTTGTTGCTGGAATTCCAGTGCGCGATGCATTCGGCCTTTCTGCGGATATCGGGTGGTACGGTAGCATTCCGAGTCAATTCCATGATGATCCGCTTCCTGTCCGTAGCCATCTGACTTTCGGTGGTTCTGTTACTCCTACCATATTCGGCATAGGAGAGAACTTGGAACTGTCGGCTGGGATTGCCGGCTATTACACTACCCGCTCGCTGATTTATGGAACAACAGTCTGGCGTCCCTTCGCGGCATTGGGAGCGACTATCGATCTCACGTTCCACCTTGATCCGCGGTTTTCCATTACCCCCGCCATTACCATGATGGCTGGCATGTATACCCAGACACGTGAAATAGCTCCGATTCTCAGACTTTCGGTTACCGGAGGTTATGACTTGTTGTCATCTCCAAAACGTCAACGGTGGACCCTCACCGTACCAGTGGCAATAGATTTGAGAACCGACTATGTTGCCGTTACCGCTGGAGTCGGTATGAAGTGGAAGCTGGACCGCAAAAAACCAGGAGGTGCACAGTGAAAAATCGCATCCTTCTGGGAATAGTTTCAATTGCACTGATCGTAAGCGTCATATCCTGTGAACTGTTGTTGGAGAAACCTGCGAAACCGACGATCCATGCGCTGTTTGTTTCGCTGGATTATTATGATTTGGACCAAAAAAACCTTGATGGAACAATAAACGATGCAGAGGAAGTTGCGGTCGCTCTAAACCTCTTGGCTGGTGAGTATTTCAATGTTGATATCAACACGAGCTTGATGTTTGAGAAGAATGGAGACACGTTGCCAATTGGGGACAAGTATCCCACAAAGAACAACATTCGCCAGAAAATTGAAGCATATACCCTAGATGCCACAATCGGCGAAAATGATATCTTCTTCTTCTATTATTCTGGCCACGGCGGGGAAGCCGACCAACCCATGGTTGTAGCAGAGACGGAAGGCAATTCAGCTACTGTAACTATTTCCACCCAAGAGTTCGCGACATGGATACAACCCATCAAGGCGCAAAAGATCATAATTCTTGATTCCTGCTATAGTGGCCAGATTATTGAAGATTATCCGCGCACAGATGAAGATCGGCAAATTCAAGACTATGATCCAAACGCATTCTACTTGAGTGCAGCTTCAGACAGCCAGTTATCCAGTGAAACCATGTTTTATTCAATCGGACACAGGCATGGTTTCTTCACATTATATCTGCTCGATGCAATCGGCTGGAATCATGTGTCGGAGATTAACACCGAGTTGACCATAGACTCTCGAAATCTATCCGTACCTGGCAGATTGGATTTGAAGGACAATATTCCCACATTCACAAACGGGAACATCCTGATTGGAGATGTATTTAGGTACATTACAGATGCCTTCAGATTTACCGAAGGCTGGATTTCCTTCCAGACTCCCCAAACCGGAGATGGTCCACTCGACTTGGTACTATTCAGCGAACACTGGTAAGTCTTCAACCCTTGAACTGCATGTTCTTGACCGCGTCTATCTCATCACGGAGAATAGCCGCCTGCTCGAACTCCAGGTTCTTGGCATGTTCCAGCATCTCCCGTTCGAGATCCTTGATATACTTCTTCCGGTCGCCTGCCTGCAGCAGGTTGTACTTGCTCTTGAGAACGGTGATATCGCCTTTTTGGATCTCCTGCTTGTCTATCTTTTCCCTCGTGATAAGATCTTGGATAGACTTGATGATCGTTGTTGGGGTAATACCATGCTTCTCGTTGTATTCCTGTTGGACCGCACGCCTGCGGTTCGTTTCCTGAATAGCCTCTTTCATGGCATCGCTGTGCTTGTCGGCATACATGATCACCCGCCCCTCGACATTTCTGGCAGCCCTGCCGATTGTCTGGATAAGGGAAGTCGCTGAACGGAGGAACCCGATCTTGTCGGCATCGAGGATTGCGATCAATGACACCTCGGGCAAGTCCAGCCCTTCGCGCAACAAGTTGATTCCGACCAGGATATCGTAGGTACCAAGCCGAAGGTCGCGCAACAGTTCGACCCGTTCGATCGTTTCCACTTCGGAATGGAGGTATCGGACACGCAAGCCGAGATTGGCCATGTAGTCGGTGAGGTCCTCGGCCATCCGCTTGGTCAGCGTTGTCACCAGGACACGCTCTTTCTTCGCAACCGTCTTTCCGATCTCTCCATACAGGTCTTCCATCTGACCTTCGGTCGGACGGACTTCAACAACCGGGTCGAGCAATCCGGTGGGACGGATGATCTGCTCGACTATCTGGGAGGATTCATTTATTTCGCGCTTTGTGGGAGTCGCAGACACATAGATGCGCTGGCCACAAGTCTTGTCAAACTCGTCGTACTTGAGCGGACGGTTGTCCAGGGCGGAAGGGAGGCGGAATCCATAGTTTACCAGATTGAGTTTGCGGCTCCTGTCCCCCTCGTACATCGCACCGATCTGCGGCAGTGTGACATGTGATTCATCGATGAACGTCAAGAACCCCTTGGGGAAATAATTGAGGAGCACCGGCGGAGCCTCTCCCGCTTCCCGATTGCCCAAGGGCCGGGAGTAGTTCTCGATACCCGAGCAGTACCCGAGCTCCTGCAACATCTCGAGATCGTATTCCACCCGGGTCTTTATCCGCTCGGCCTCGAGGAGTTTCCCGTTGTTCATGAAATAGTTGTATTGTTGATCAAGCTCGTCGCGAATCCGGCCGACCGCCGCCTGGATCTGTTCGGGAGGCATGACAAACTGCTTCGCCGGATACAAGCTTACTGAAGGGACAGTATCCAATACCTTTCCGGAAACGGGATCGAACCACTCGATGCGTTCGATTTCATCCCAATTGATCCGGATACGGATCGCAGTCTCCATATAGGATGGACAGATCTCGACCACATCACCCCGGACACGGAACGAACCCCGTTCCAGGATCATGTCGTTGCGATCGTATTGCATGCGGATCATATGCTCCAAGTCCACCTTGTGGTCGAACTTTTGGCCGACCTCGAACGGTTTGACCATATCGCGCACGGACACCGGGTTGCCCAAACCGAAAATACAGCTTACCGAAGCAACGATAATGACATCGCGGCGTTCCATGAGGGCGAACGAAGCATAGAGCCGCAACCGATCGATCTCGTCGTTTATATCGGCATCCTTCTCGATATACAGATCCTTGCCGGGAACATACGCCTCCGGCTGGTAATAGTCGTATGTCGATACGAAATACCCTACCGCATTGTCGGGAAAGAAGGATTTGAATTCACGGAAAAGTTGGGCAGCGAGGGTCTTGTTGTGGCTGAGCACCAACGTGGGCCGTTGCACCTTCTCGATGATCTTTGCCATCGTATAGGTCTTGCCCGATCCGGTGACACCTTTGAGCGTTTGCCGCTCGAACCCCGATTCGAGCCCCGCGGACAACAATTCGATGGCATCGGCTTGGTCCCCGGCGGGTTCATAATCTGCCACGACTTTGAAAGGCACGGGTGTCAACGTACTGTCCATTCCATTCCCTCCGGCCGCTCGACCAACTCTATTTGCAACACCTTCTTCTCACCTTTCCGAAGTACCTCGACAGCTACGGTATCCCCTGGATGCGTATCCACCAAGGCACTATACAAATCGGCATATTCAGCGACAGGTTCCCCATGGACCGCGACAATGACATCCCCACCGAGATAAATCATCGAAGACCCATACTGTACCCGCTCTACGCCACCCTTCAAGCCACCCTTCTCGGCTTTTCCGCCGGTACGGACTTGGGAAACCAAGAGCCCCGATTGTACCTGCAGGTCGGCATATTCGACGATACTGGGATCGAGTTGCACCATGGTGACATCCAACCAGCCACGCATCACCTTACCGAACCGGATCAAATCGGGAATAACCGAAATCGCAGTATCGACAGGAATGGCAAAACCGATGCCCTGTGATACCCCCGATGTCGAATGGATGGTGGTGCATATGCCAACCATCTCCCCCCGGCTATTGAGCAACGGACCACCGGAATTGCCCGGGTTGATCGCCGCATCCGTCTGTATCATTCCATTGATAACCGTATTGGAGTCGGTCCGTACGGGACGCCCAAGCCCGGAAACCGTGCCTATGGTCATGGTCCGGTCATAGCCGAATGGGTTTCCGATTGCCACAACCTTCTGCCCGACCTTCAAGGTATCCGCAGTTCCGAATATTATCGGCTCGAGCACCATTCCCTGCGGGAGATCGATCTTCAGCACGGCCAGGTCGTTCTCGTTGTCCTTGCCGACCAGAACCGCATCGTGCACACTACCGTCGTGAAGGCTTATGCTCAACTGGGTCGCATTGTCCACGACATGTGCATTGGTGAGGATATACCCGTCCTCGCTGATCACGATACCTGAACCGGTGCCTTGTACAGGAAGGACTTCCAGGAACGTATTCAACCCGAGGGTGAGTGTGGTGATATGGGCGACACTCTTGTTGGCCTTCTCATAGATGGCGATATTGCGCATCTCGTCGGCGCTGTAGCTGTAGGCCCCCATATTCCCGAGGAACACCGACACGCCTTGGTCGCCATAGAAGATATCGTTCACCGTCACGCCCGCAAGCTCGAGCAACCCGAGTTCCCCGTCACGGTCGAGCACATCGGCCAACACCTCACGCTGTCGCTCCAACCTATCCTTTTCCCGCAACGAGCGGGTCCAGACCATTATGCCGACCGCAAGAATCACTACAAGAATACCAATGAGAATTGTTCGTATGGTTCGCCAGATAGGATGCCGCTGCAAACGTGTGCCCTTTTCCAAACTGCTCCTCCGCTCCTGGATTCGTCACTGCCAAGTTTACCCTGTTTCCGACTATCTGTACACTGACTATGCCCCCAAGTCGAGGGAGACCTTCCACGATCCCCGTCCGAACAGATAGAGCGACCATATCAGCACCAGGAAATTGCTGGTCAGCATTGCCCACCAGATCCCGGTTGAGCCAAGCCCGAAAACCAACGGCAGCAGGTACGAAAGGGGAACCCGCAAGCCCCAGAGCCGGACTATATTCATAACCATGATCGGACGGGTCATGCCTCCACCCTGGAAAGCTCCCATGACAACCGTATAGAGGGCAAAAAAGACAACCGAAGCCGAGGTGATGCGGAACATCTGCACACCATGTGCGATGACCTCGGGATCGTTGACAAAGAACATGATTACATATTTCCCATAGACCATGACCAGTCCCATGCCGAAGCTGATGAATATCCCACAAATCAACAATCCGCGTTTGGCAATGGAGGCGGCTTCCCCACTCTTGTGTTCACCAAGCTTCTTGCCCACCAGTATCGCAGTCCCCTGGCTGATCCCTTGTGCAGGCATATTGAAGAACGACTGCACACGGTTGCCGACACCGAATGCGGCGATTACCGCAGGACCGAACGAATTGACCACTCCTTGCATCACCGCGAATCCCAGCGATGAGAACGATTGGCCGATTGCCGCGGGAAGCCCGATGCGGGACAAGAGAGACAATGTCGCACGGTTCGGACGCATCAACGGAAACCTGACACGGACCTTCTTGAATCCACCGAAGAGGAACGCCATCGATATGGAACAGCTGACCATGCGGGCAAGAAAGGTCGCCCACGCAGCACCTGCGACTTCCATGGACGGAATCGGCCCCCATCCGAATATGAAAATGGGGTCCAATATCACATTGAGCACCACGGAAGCCGTCTGGACGTACAAGGGGGTCAATGAATCGCCGACACCCTGCAGGGTGCCGCGCAAGGTAAGGTCTCCGAACAGAAACGGCATGGTCAGGAAGGTTATTCCCATGTATTGCAACGTATAGGTGTAGGTCAAACCGTCGGGCACCTGCATAAGGGCAAGCAACGGTCGGGTAAGGAGAAATCCTGCAACCATGACGACTACAGACATGACGGCATTCACCAGGAAAACTTGGGAAGCGAGAAAATCAAGACGGGTCCTATTGTTTCTATTTGCTCCGTAGGCTTGGCTCACCATGGTTGTTCCCGCCACCGAGAAGGCCACCCCGAATACGATGATGAAGTTGCTGATGTGCATGGTGATCGAGGGAGCACTGATCGCCTCCTTCCCCAATTTGCCCAAGAAGAATGCATCGACCATATTGTACATGGTCTGCAATAGGTTGGAGGTCATGATAGGCAGGGATATACTCATGAGCTGCATTGACAAAGAGGATCGGTCGAGGGATTTCATGATATCCAATCATAGCCATCTCGTGGCTTCTTGTCACTGCAGGAGGGAAAAATCTTTCCAAAAGATATGCAATGGCTACCCCTCCATCCCGGTCGGGACCTCGGCTCCCTTTTCTTGCTAGGCACCTCTATGATACTATTGCCCAAGCACGCAAGCCCCCTTTGGAAGGGGCGGAGGAATAACATATGGATATGGACGGACTGGAGAAAAAGGAAGAACGGAGTCTAAATTTTCTCGAACGCATCATCGAGGACGACCTCGCGAACGGTCGGGTTCCCGACAATACCATCGTCACACGGTTCCCCCCCGAACCGAACGGGTACCTGCACTTGGGCCACATCAAATCGATTTGTCTGAATTTCGGCCTGGCTGAGAAATATGGCGGCAGGTGCCACTTGCGCCTAGACGATACGAACCCTGAAAAGGAAGATGTAGAGTACATCGAATCGATCCAGCGCGATATCAAGTGGTTGGGGTTCGACTGGGGAGAACACCTCTACCACGCAAGCGATTACTACGACCAGCTGTATTCTATCGCAGTGGACCTGATCAAGGATGGAAAAGCGTACATCGACTCCCTCACCCCTGAACAGGTGAAGGATTATCGTGGAACGCTTACCTCCCCGGGCCGAAACAGTCCCGACCGGGAACGTCCGATCGAGGAGAACCTCCGGTTGTTCGAAGAGATGCGCCAAGGCAAGCACCCCGAGGGAAAATATTTGTTGCGCGCGAAGCTCGACATGTCCAGCCCCAACCTCAATATGCGTGATCCGGCCTTGTATCGTACCAAATTCGCCAGCCATCCTCGCACCGGCGACAAGTGGTGCATCTACCCGATGTACGACTACACCCACCCGATCAGCGATGCGATCGAAGGCATTACCCATTCGATCTGCACATTGGAATTCGAAGACCATCGGCCGGCGTACGACTGGGCGACTTCCATAGATGGCATCGACCATACGCCACACCAGTACGAGTTCGCCCGCCTGAACATAAACTATATGCTCATGAGCAAGCGGCGGCTGTTGAACCTGGTGAAACTCGGAATCGTCACCGGTTGGGACGATCCCCGCATGCCGACCATCACCGGTATTCGCAGGCGTGGGTATAGTCCCGAATCGCTCAGGGATTTCGTTTCCCGTGTCGGTGTCGCGAAGGTCGAAAGCGTTGTCGACTACAACTTGCTCGAGTTCTGCGCACGAGAGGACCTGAACAAGCGGGCCAAACGCCTCATGGTGATCCTTGACCCCATCAAGCTGGTTATCACCAACTATCCCGAGAAGCAGACCGAATGGTTCGATGCCGACAACAATCCCGAGGACCCCGAAAGCGGGACACGGCCGATTCCGTTCTCACGGGAACTGTACATCGAGCGTGAGGACTTCATGGAAGTCCCGATCAAAGGATACCACCGCCTGTATCCCGGCAATGAGATCCGCCTCAAGCATGCCTATTATGTCACCTGTACCGATGTTGTGAAGGACTCCGACGGCAACATTGTCGAAATCCTTTGCACGTACGATCCGGAAAGCCGAGGTGGAACAACCGAGGACAAGCGCAAGGTGCGTGGCACCAGCCATTGGGTAAGTGCCACCCATGCGATCGAGGGCGAAGTCCGCATGTACGACAAGCTCTTCTCCACCGAGTATCCCGGATCCTCCACCGGAAATTACCTCGACGACGTGAATCCGGATTCGTTGGTTGTCCTGCACGGAGCCAAGATGGAACCCTCCCTACGCGATGCGAAGGCGGGTGAATACCTGCAGTTCATCCGCAATGGATACTTCATGGCCGATTCGAAGGACCACAGTGCCGAACATCCGGTATTCAACCGGACAGTGACCTTGAAGGACTCCTGGAGCAAGAAGGCCAACAAACAGAACTGATAGAATGCCGGCAAAAATATTCTTGTGTTGCAAGGGGACCGTTATACGTTGACGGCCCCCTGCTTTTTGCTATACTGCTTGTATGCCACGCTATTTTTTCGATGCACATATGCACGCCATGAATCTTACCCACCCCAATTTCGTCTCTTTCGTCGATTCGGTGGCAGACAATATCGCAGAGTTTGTCACTAGCGGGGCACTTTCCCCCGGATACCTGCTCACCCCTGCGAACAGGGGACAACAGGGGCTGGTGACGATTCTCAACATGTTCAGTGTGTTCGAGCGTCCGATCGGAGAAATCTTCGCACTTATGGAGGAGGATCTGGCCGGTGCGTTCATGCATAGGCAGGCGGCGGCGAAAGGAAAAAAACCGGCAAACCTCAAGTATCCGGAAAAACCGTACTTTCGCGATGGAAAACTACATTTCCGCTCGATGGTATACGATACCTATGCCCTCGTGCCCCTGGTCATGGACTTTTCCCGACTCTCGAGTGATGAGGACAGCAGGTCCTACTATACCAACGAATTGCAGGAAAAGATCCTCTCCTACGTCAAGGACACCCTCGACGGTATCGACTGGTACCGCTCGGTACGGCCGCAGGGGATGCTGGAGTTCTTCCCCTTCCTTGGAATCAACCCGGAGGTCCACGAGTTGGATTTCATCCAGGACCTGTTGTCAACGTATGTCCGTTCCGATGCATCCCCCGAATGGAACCCCCGTCGCATCAAGGCCCCGAAACGCTTCAGGGGAATCAAGTTCTACCCGCCGCTCGGCACATCCCCGTGGCCGAAGGATCCCGCCAAGCGCAAGAAGATCGAGTACATCTACCAGTTCTGCGAATCGAACAATGTGCCGATCATAACCCACTGCGACGACCAGGGCTTCCGTGGAGTGCCGGCAAAAATGGCCCAGCAGTATACCGATCCCACAACTTGGAGTGCCGTCCTCGAGCGGTTCCCCCAATTGAAGGTGGATTTTGCCCACTATGGACGACAATACAATCCGATCGGAAAATCACCGTTGAAGGCTCTGCTTGACAACTCGTGGACAAACGACCCGTGGTTTACCGAAATCGTCGACCTCATGGCAAGATTCGACCATGTGTATGCCGACTTTTCCTTCAGCGGAACCGATCCCGACTTCTACTCCGACCTTTCCGAATTCATCCATGGTCTGGAGGACGAGACCTTGTCCAGGACCATATTGGAACGCTCCCTGTTCGGTTCCGACTTTTCGGTGAATCTGGCCAAGGTAGAATCGTACACCAACTATCTCAAGATATTCGAGGAAAGCCCATTCACCGATGAAGAAATCGACGGGTTCGTTTCCAGAAACCCGATCCGGTTCCTTGGATTGGATATCTAGAGTGCATCCTAATTCTCTGGATCTTCACTATCCCATGAAGAGCCGGCTTTATAGCCTACGATTGTTTGCGCATGGTTGATATGGCTCTTGAAATCATCGATATCCACCCGATCCACATCTGTCAAAGACAATACATCGTTCTCCGTCAACCAGGGTGTACCGCTTCTATTCTTATACACTTGATTGGCATCGACTCCCGTGCTGATACAGTATCCCGAAGCCAGCAACTGCTGAACCATCTCCACCTTGGCCATGCTGTCCAGCACTATGACTCCTGCATGTTGGTTGTCGAAAAATACGGCACCCGGTAGCCGTGATCGGTACATCGCTGCCTCCCGGTAAGCCTCTTCGTTCGGCCATGGATACGTATATGGTTCGGTTTCATCGGGGAAATTTTCGTAGGGCATGGTTTTCCACGTACTCGACCCGATCCTGCTTATAACCGATTGGATCGCATAGAAGGTAGCCCCCGGCATTCCGTTCGAGGCCTGGTGGTAGGTGAAATCGGGACTCATGATCTTGTCCTGATATGCCAAGGTCGGATAGCCTGGAAACTCGGGATCCAGGTATTCCTTTGATACCCACTGAGCTTCCGAGAGATCCCACCCATGTTCACGCGCTTCATTGTAGGTCTGGATATAGTAGGAATTTGAAAAAGCGACACAGGAGCCCTTCTGGCCCTGGTCGGCGATCGGGGGAAAATATTGCGTCGCACTCAGGTCTACTACAGAAGGCAAGCTACCGCTATATATCGGATTCACCGAACGCAATGTCACCATCTCACGCAATTCCGATTCGGTCGGAGGCAACAATCCTCCTGTGTATCCATCGGTACCAAGAGCACTACTCCTGGAAGATCTTGCCAAGCTTGTCTTGGGTTTCTGAAACCCCAGTATCTGTTGGATATCCTGTTCGCTCAGCGGCTCCGACTCGAAGGGAGAACCCGAGGTGGTGAAGCTCCTGGAATTTGGTTGGGAAATGGCCAACTGGTACGGATCCAGCTTACCCGCAGTCGAAATCGAAAACACACCCTGGGAATCAGCGTTCACACTTGCAGGCAATGGTTGATCGAATCCGAGAACGAAATCGGAGTCTGCCGGAGGTTCCCCAGTATATTCAGCATGTAGTTCTATGTTGAATTCCTTGAGCCTCGCCACAGAGTCATCGGACACGTTGTCTATACGTATGAATAGGTCGTTCGTGGCGATGTAGGGAGCAAATTCGCTGATATCCAACACAATCGGATTGTTCGGAAAGGGTTCCTGCCACAATTTCACCGGATCCAGACCCGGACCGATAGTTCCATCGATTGTCTGCAGTATCTTCTCCGCAATCGGATGTTCCGGGGACCCCACCCCGACTGATACTCGACAGAGGGATCTGTCTTCATGTTCCACCCAAAATTTGGCCAACAACGTAGGTCTATAGGGCTGTGAGAAATCATTCAACGAATAGTATACGACCATCTCCAAATCGATGGCAGCGTCGAAAGGAATCCAATAGTGTCCATCGTCAACGGACTCCCAGGTACCGGTGCCCCACGAATTGACCACCTTGAAAGCACCTGTTGTCGGTTCCTTGGAGGGGTCGACAAACCGTATCGGGTCGGTGAATTGTGGCAGTGTCCAATTGTTTTCCACCAGTAGCTCGTCCTTCGTGGACGAGTTGTCGGTGACAACCGATACATGGTATCCGATATGGTAATCCCCTATCAAACTGGCAATATGATAGGTGGTCTTGGGAAAATCGGTGCCGGGAATACGTTCGATGATATCCATCAAATTGGACAAATCATCAAAGAAACCAGCCGGATCATTCCGTCCCAACGTCTCACCGGCTTCGAGTGTTAAGTCTTTGGTCTGAACCGTAAAGAACTTCTGGTCGTCCATTGTGACAATCGGATCCTCAGAAGCATAGAAGTTTATCTGAACTGTCCCACTGAAAGGTTGGTTTCCGATATTGGTGATGGTTGGTAAGGCATAGGTGAATTCAGAGTAATCGGGAGCAGATGGGAGCGTATACACATCGGCACTTCGCTCCACTGTGTTGGAACCTACGGCTTGCATGATGTAGGCCTGCTGGGCTTGCAAGTCGTATCCGTCAAGAGCATGGACCTCGCCCAAATAATGCAGATCCGATGCGACCACCTGGTGGCGTACCCATACTTTTGCCCCTACCGAAAGCTCATCTTTGACGGATTGGACCGGACCAGTGCACGGTTGCCACTGTCCTCCGTCATCGAGACTGTACTCGTACATCGAGGAAACATGGTAGATATTCCCTTCCGAAACATCGAGATACGGATAGGAAAGCGAAGCTTTGGGAATAATATAATCCACACTCTGTTGTCGTTGGGTCTTTCCATGACGGTCGATCGCGATTGCCCGTAAACGTGTAGTCGTATCGATTCTTACCGGATTCCTATAGAGTTGGCTCTCTCGGGTTGGCGTTGAACCGTCTATAGTGTAATGGATAGCTGCCGCACCTCGACTCTCCATGGAGACTTCAATAGGGTTGAAATATGTTCTCCCATCATGCGAGAACTCGAGTAATCCCGGGTATGTGGTCGAGAACAGATCGCAACCAGACATCAAGGCCAACACCAGTGGGATTAGAAGGAGAAACAGGCTTGGCCGACTACGCCGCATGGGATATCAACTTATTCATAGGTTGGAAATACTATAGCAAAGGCGGGTGTGTCACGCAATAGAATTCTCGAAAGCTGGTTGCTCCCCATGTGTAGAGGATATGCAGAAGGCCGCCAATTACGGCGGCCCTCTACGATTATTCGTATGAATTAGTCCTTCTTCTCATCGTCAAGACGGAAAAAGGTCTCTTGGTCTCCACCCCTGGACCGAGTCGGCTTGAACCGGTCGTATCCATAGGGTTTCGGCCCACCTTTGTTGGCGGAACGACCGCGGTCGAAGCCCCGGTCTTCCCGAGGTCGATCGTTGTCGAACCTTCGCGGTGGCCGGTCTTCCCGAGGTCGATCGTTGTCAAAACTCCGTGGCGGCCGATCCCGGTCGAACGGACGGTCTCCCCGCGGACGATCGTTGTCGAACCTTCGTGGCGGCCGATCCCGGTCGAACGGACGGTCTCCCCGCGGACGATCGTTGTCAAAACTCCGTGGCGGCCGATCGCGGTCGAACGGACGGTCTCCCCGCGGACGATCGTTGTCAAAGCTTCGTGGCGGCCGGTCGCGGTCGAACGGACGGTCTCCCCGCGGACGATCGTTGTCGAACCTCCGTGGTGGCCGGTCGCGGTCGAACGGACGATCACCCCGTGGGCGGTCGTTATCGAACCTTCGTGGTGGCCGGTCGCGGTCGAACGGACGGTCTTCCCGAGGCCGATCATTGTCGAACCTTCGTGGTGGCCGATCCCGGTCGAACGGACGGTCTTCCCGAGGCCGATCATTGTCGAACCTTCGTGGCGGCCGGTCGCGGTCGAACGGACGGTCTTCCCGAGGGCGATCATTGTCGAACCTTCGTGGTGGCCGATCCCGATCAAACGGACGGTCTTCCCGAGGCCGATCATTGTCGAACCTTCGTGGCGGCCGGTCGCGGTCGAACGGACGATCACCCCGTGGGCGGTCGTTGTCGAACCTTCGTGGTGGCCGGTCGCGGTCGAACGGACGGTCTCCCCGCGGGCGATCGTTGTCGAACCTTCGTGGCGGCCGGTCGCGGTCGAACGGACGGTCTCCCCGTGGGCGATCGTTGTCGAATCGTCGTGGCGGTCGGTCGCGGTCGAACGGACGGTCTCCCCGTGGGCGGTCGTCCTGCCTTCCACGCGGGCCACGATCATATGAACGGTTTTCACGTCTCGGGCGATCTTCACTGTCGGACCGTTCATAGGAACGTGCTTCACGTACAGGTTGTTCTTCCGATTTTACTGGAGGAGCAGCTGTCTCGCCGGGGTGTCTTCGTTCGTAACGTCTCTGTTTTGCATTCTTGCCATCATCAGGAAGCTTTGCCTCTTCCTGTTCGTCCCAGTCCAGGACCAAGATATCGTCTTCATCATCAGCTTCGTAATCGAATTCTTCGACAGATTCTTCTTCGTCTTGCAGATCCATGAGAGGCGCCACGGCCTCCACTGCTTCCTCGACCACCTCTTCGGTGGGGGCTTCGACACTCACTTCTTCAACAGTGGCATCGACTCGCACCTCTTCTTCCAGAGGCGCTTTCACTTCTTCTTTCTTCTCCAAAATCCAACTCCTTAGAGAACTATTCTTCTTCGAGAGGCCGGGGGCCGCGATATCCCTGGTAATCTCCCGTACATCATATCCGTGGATTCTGCCTTTTTCGAATCGAAAATTTCCTAGATTCGTCGAGAACAACAGTTTTCCACCGTCAACCAATAACCCGTTTAGGAGCCTGATGTAATAGAGGTAGTCCCTCTGCACATCGAAATCATGCTCCATCTTTCTGCTGTTGGAAAAACTCGGAGGGTCGAAAATTATGATATCGAACTTCCTCCGTTCTTTCACAGCGTTCCGTATATACTCTCCAGCATCCTGGGAAACACAGGGATACGCACCCCCTGAAAATCCGTTCGCGGCCAGATTCTGCTCACACCAGTGTGTGTATGTAGACGATAAATCGACCGAGGTGACACTTTTCGCACCACCAGCGGCAGCATAGACACTGAACGAGCCTGTATAGGAGAACAAGTTCAGGACATCCAGTCCGGCGCTGATATCGCGCACGGACGATCGGGCAACCGATTGGTCCAGGAACAAACCGGTATCGATTCGCTTGGTAAGGTCAACAAGAAACTGCAGTCCGTTTTCCTTCACCGTAAGGGACAGGGATTGGTCGTCCTGCACTTCATGCTGCTCTTTCCCATACCGCTTCTTGCGATGATGGTACACCACATGATCAGGTTCGACGTAGAGCATGCGTGAAGCAATATCACACACGACATCCAAGTCGTAATCATCCAGATATCCATCGCTATAATCGGTAATCCTGGCATAGAGGCCATAGAGATCCACTGAAATGGGAAGTTCGACCAGATTACGGTCGTATACTCGCATGACGTCCGTTTGCTGTTGGAGCATCAACCGTCTCATCTGAAGCGCATTGCGCTTCAACAATTTACCAAAATCCTTCGCTACGTATTCGTCCATCACCTTCCCGATTGCCTTTCAAAGCCGGAGTATATATGATAAAGTAAAAAAAAGATAGTGAAGAGGATAGCCGATGGAAGATGATGCGAAACAATTCATCGAGAATCTAGAGAATCGCTTCGGCGGACCTATAGAATATCGTACCTACAGTACCTGGTTTGCGACAAATGAAGGCATAGTCCGAGAATTCGGCGTCTTCGTGTATGAAATCGAAGGAATTTTCCATTTCGAGGATTTCGAACGGAAACCTTCCATGTTCGGCTTTTCCATGAAGCCGCGGAAAAACCAACCGAAATATGTGAAGATGGAGGGATCCTTCACTTCCGATGCGATCGAAAGTGTCACGTTGGTGACGAAAGCGAACGCATTGGCCTGTGCACAAGGCCGGAAGAAGCAAGAAGGGATCGAACCAGCCGGCGGTATCCAGAAAATCTTCAGCCAATTGGTTACCCGTGTGGTGATCAAGAACGGCCCCACCTATTTCTTCGAACTTATAAACCACAAGGAATTTTTTCAAGTAGTCAAGGAGGACTCGCATGGGCGCATTCAAAGCGTATGATATCCGAGGTATCTACAACAAGGATTTTGACAAGGATACCGTATACAAAGTCGGGTTCTTTCTTCCTTCCCTGCTTGATACCGACCACATTGTGGTGGGACGCGACGTAAGAACGACCAGCGACGAGATATTCGAATACCTCTGCAAGGGAATAACCGACAGTGGAGCCGATGTCTGGAATATCGGCTTGGCAACCACACCTATGGTATATTTCGCGACCGTTCATCTGAATGTCGGTGGGTCGGTGCAGATCACGGCAAGCCACAACCCGGCTGTCTACAACGGGTTGAAGATTTCCCGCAAGGGAGCATTGCCTGTCGGAGAGAATTCCGGACTGCGGGAATTGGAGGATATGGTTTACAATGGTACCGTCACCAAAACGAAATCTCCCGGAAAAGTCGTTGACAAGCCGGTGAAGGATGCGTATCTCGATTTCCTTCGTACCTATGTACCCGATCTTACCGGGTTGGACCTGAGTATCGACCTCTCCCATGGTATGGCGAACTTGCTCGCAAAGGATCTGTTGGGAGAGCATCACCACTACCTCTACGACCATTTTGACGGAACGTTCCCCGCCCACGAACCGAACCCTCTCGAGGAGGAGAACTGCAAGGATATCAAGGCTGCGGTCTTGGCGAACAAAAGCGATGTCGGGGTTATCTTCGATGGCGATGCCGACCGGGTCATGTTTATCGACGAGAAGGGACGGTTCATCCAGCCGGACTATATCACCGCAGTGATCGGTGAATATTTCCTTGCCAAGAAAAAGGGCAATGTCTTGCAGGATATCCGTACCAGCCGCTCCACGACCGAATATCTTGAGAAGCTCGGTGGTCGGGTCACGACATGGAAGGTCGGCCATTCCTATGCAAAGACCAAGCTGAAGGAAATCGATGGAATATTCGGAGGCGAGTTGGCGGGCCACTACTATTTCAAGGATTTCAACAACTGCGATTCCGGCATGCTGGCGGCTCTGATTGTCCTGCAAGTTGTCGCCAAACTGCATGCCCAGGGCAAGACCTTCTCCAGTTTGATAGATACCATCATTACGTATGCGAACAGTGGCGAGACCAATTTCAAACTCCAGCAGAAGGATGAGGCGATGGCCGCACTGTACCAGAAGTATGCGGTCGAGCAAACCCCATTGGCCGTATTCGATTTCGACGGATATCGTATAGAGTTCGCCGATTGGTGGTTCAATGTACGGAAATCGAATACCGAACCGTACCTCAGGTTGGTCGCCGAGGCACGGACCGAAGCCCTGCTTGCCGAGAAGGTTGGCGAAATTTCACGGATCATCAAGAGCTTTTCCTAAGGAATCGCAGGTACCCGTAGACGATTGCACACGAGGAGACATGACATGAGAGTACTGCTGTGCGGCGGAGCTGGCTATATAGGAACCCATGTTGCTTTGGAATTTCTGGAGCGCGGGGATACGGTTGGAATCCTCGATGATTTTTCCAGTGGACTTCGGGAAAACGTCAGTCCCAAGGCACAGTTGTTCGAAGGAAGCATCCTTGACACCGCTACCCTCGATACCGTTATGGGTTACACATGGGATACGGTCGTCCACCTTGCGGCCTTCAAGGCTGCAGGGGAATCCATGCTCGATCCGGCCAAATACGCACACAACAATATCACCGGTTCGTTGCAACTGATCGCAGCGTGTGAACGACATGGGATCCGGCAGTTCATCCTCTCCTCATCCGCAGCGGTATACGGTGAACCGAACTATCTACCCATCGATGAGAAGCATCCCACCGTACCAGAGAACTACTATGGATATACCAAATTGGCTATCGAAGAGAATCTGGCTTGGTTCGCAAAATTGAAAGGTCTTCGCTATGTATCCCTACGCTACTTCAATGCCGCAGGGTATGATCCCCAAGGACGGATGCTGGGGATGGAGCGCAATCCTGCGAACTTGATCCCCGTTGTCATGGAGGTAGCCGCCGGCATGCGCAAGAAGGTCCAGGTATTCGGATGCGATTACCCCACTGACGACGGCACGGGTGTACGGGATTACGTCCATGTGACCGACTTGGCCGATGCGCACGTCCGCGCTGCAGATTACTTGTCGAGAGGGGGAGATTCCCTGGTGGTGAACCTGGGGAGCGAACAGGGATTGAGCGTGCGGCAGATTATCGACGCAGCCCGTAAGATTTCCGGACAGCCTATCGCCGAAGAGATTGTGGGGCGACGTCCCGGCGACCCGGCAAAACTGGTTGCCTCATCCGCCAAAGCGAAGGAAATCCTTGGGTGGCAAGCCCGATTCAGTACAGTCGATTCGATTATCGCCACTACATGGAAGGTCTATGATAGTGTGGGGAAAAATCGCTGAGAGTGGAAAAACGTATTGACATGAAGGGGGTAATCCGATAGATTACCCATTGTTCGCACATAAAGTGATGAGCATTCCCCTGTAGCTCAGTCGGTAGAGCAGGTGGCTGTTAACCACCCTGTCGGCGGTTCAAATCCGTCCGGGGGAGCAAACGATCAAGGGCCAAATCTTCAATGGAGATTTGGCCCTTTCCTTCTTACGGCTCACCTTCCAAGCTCAGGCGTTCCTCAAGAGAGGCGATTGCGAGATTGAGCGCATCGAGCCGACGCTCGTTCAAAGTGTGTTGGGCACTCCCCTTCCGTGCCTTGGCCAATTGTGCCTCGATCGAGGGGAGACAGTCGCGCAACACCTCCTTCGCAATTACAATGGTTTCATGTGGATAGGGAAACACCCCTCCATGCCACTCACTGTCCAGACTTTCCACACCGATGCGCACCGCACTTCGCCTCTTCGCGATGAGAGTAAGATTCGCACCTTTTGCTTCCATACTCACATACGCCCGGGATAATTTGCGGAGCGTGGATTCCAAGGATGCCATGGACAATGACCGTCGTTCTTGATGTACCGTGTCAATCAATCGAACCCACCTCCTTTTCCCTGCATATGAGGTCTCATGTGCTATCTTTTCAAAAGATATCCGCGGAAAGCTTTCAAACCTTCCTCCAGATGCTCTCGGCCGAATCCGATCCTGAAACGATCGGAAGGAGTCTCTATGAGCTGGGAAGTGTACACTTTGGGTGGGAGCAACAGTACGCCGGTCTTTTCAAGGAGATCCTCACAGAATGCATCCGCCCCCTCCGCTCCTGTATACCGGGGATACCCGACACAACCGCCATCTGGACGCGTCCAGGCAAAGAGTTCGGAAAAATCTTCGAAGAACTCGTCAAGCAAGCGAGCATTCCGATTCACCAAGGTCCTGTTCCTTTTGAGGATGCGATCCTTGTCCCGCAACGCTACCGTAGCCAAGAATTCGCTTGGAGCGGAATTGCATATGGAGAGATAGTGTTTGTATCGCTCCATACGCCGCAGCACCCCATGATCCTTGGTGGCGATCCAACCAATGCGAAGACCAGGCAACCCATATGCCTTCGAGAGGACATTGAGCGACACTCCCTTCTCATAGTCATCGGCAACCTGTGGCAACCGTAACGAATCGTCCCGCTCGATCAGTCTATAGACCTCATCGCTGAAGAGGTAGATATCCCGCTCCCTACACAGACGAATAAGCTCATCGAAGCGAGTTCTTTCCAGGATCACCCCAGTGGGGTTGTGGGGAAAGTTGATGGAGATCAGTTTTGTGTGTGGTTTCAGAGCTTTCTTAACCTGATCGATAGCAAGTTGCCAGCCATCTTCCGGTCGCAGGGCAACTCCGGTGACCTCACAGATTTCCATGGGTATGGTTTCCGAAGCTTGATAATTCGGGACAATCACAATCGCGTGATCGCCTTTGTCCAGCAGAACCCTCATGGCAGTATAGAGCCCCTCTTCAGCCCCGGCGAAACAGAGGATATCCTCAGGTTGCATCGACTCATAGGTATGTGCTATCTCGTCACGCAACACTGGAGAGCCTTGGGTCTCCGTGTATCCAAGCCGGAGATTATCGAAAGCGGCACGTTGATCGCCTGGAACCGATTCAAGCAACTCCGCTACTGTCATGCTCTCGATATCGGATGCTGTCATATGGTATCGTGCACGAAATTCCCACTGGGCAAGATAGACTTCAAGATTAAAATTGCGCATACCACGTTCCTCTCCCATGTAATCGGCTACCAGCCTAGATTGGAGCCATCGACCTCTGCTCGACAGCCCCCATAATCGCAGTATACGGCACCGAAAGCTATTCCAACAACTGCATCATTGGAAACCTTTACAAACCACGACCGCAGGTCTATCCTTATTGCAGATTATGAAAAAGATTACACGAAAATTCATATTCTGGACTCCGAGGATCTTGTGCATCGCATTCACCTTGTTCGTCGGTTTGTTCGCATTCGACACCTTCGCCGAACCGATACCGTTTTGGCAAGCTTTCGGAGGTTTTCTCATCCATCTGCTGCCGGCGTATCTCATAGTGGTACTGCTTGTCCTCGCTTGGCGGTGGGAGTGGATCGGAACGGTAGGAGCGATCGTGTTCGGGGTCGCTTACGTCGTGCTGACACGCGGCGAGGAGCATTGGAGCGCCTATGTTGTCCTGATCACACCATTGGCAATCATAGGCTTGTTGTTTTTTATCGGATGGCGTATGCGGACATCTGAACGTCCGCACGACAAACTTGAAAACACCTAGAAGACAATTGCAGGATTCCCAGAGTCAGATTGGCTTGGTATAGCAGCGGCGCCGCTTGTGCTGCTCCGTTTCGAAAGCCTTCCATTGGCTGCGCACCTTGTCGTTGTATTCCAGCTCCGGTCCGGTCTCGGCGTATTTCACCCCGTTGGCAATAGCTTTCTTTATGCCTTCGTTCATGATCACCGCATTGACACCCCTTCCGAGGAATTCGGGCTTCACCGCAATCAGATACATGTCCAGCACATCGTATGTCCGCAATGCGCGGGTAATCCTGAGCAAGCCGAATGGCAACAACCGGCCGTTGGATTTCTTCACCGCTGCTGCCAAGGACGGGACCATGATCCCGAAACCTATGACTTGCTTGTTCTTGTCAACTACGATCGACACATAATCCAAGCTCACCAGACTTATGAACTGTTTGATCGCCATATCGATCTGCCCATCGCTGAGAGGACAGAATCCGTAGAGCTCGGCAAACGAATCGTTGTACATATGGAACATGTCCCATGCATACGGAATGACCTGTTTCTTCCGCTTGAAGGTAAGCAACTCGTATCCGTTCCGCTTGCAGGCGAGATCACATACCCGCTCGATCCTGGGATCGGGCTGTTCTGGAACGAACACCTTGTATTCCACCCAATCGACATCCTTCACGAATCCAAGCTGAGCCAAGTGCTCCATATAGTAGGGATGGTTGTACAAGGTAATGAACATTCCCATCTGGTCGAATCCCTCGACCAGCAATCCCTGTTTGTCCAAATCCGAGAATCCGATCGGCCCGATCAACGTATCGAGTCCCTTGCCCTTGCCCCAGTCTATCACCGCCTCGAACAGCTCTCTCGATACTTCGATGTCATCCACCACATCGTAGCGGTGGAACCGTACCTTCTTCTCCCGCTTGGCTTCATTGAGCTTATGGTTGACCAATCCGGCGATCCTTCCGACCACCTTATTGTCTTTGTAAGCCAGGAAACAGATAGTTTCACAATATTCGTAGGCAGGATTCTTTTTTGGATTGAAGTTCCACTTCTCATCAAACACCAAGGTGGGGACATAATAGGGATTGTCCTTGTACAAGGATTTGGGAAAATCGTGGAAGAGGGACCAGTCCTTTTTGGATGCGACTTCTGTAATGGTTATCATGCAAAGCTCCCAAAGAAAAGTAGGTAATTGTACGATATTTTCCACAATCCACAATACCTCGGGGCGTCTTTGGGAGCAATTTTCCGGCACAAATCAATTATTTCATTGCAATCGTTGCAATTGGGACCTATACTACCACCCTATAACGTTAGGGCTCCATCCGTCGCATGTTCCAGGCATGTTGTAGGAGGATCCGAACCGGAGGGGTGACCGCCTATGGGCTTGTATGGTTTGTTCCACCCGCCTGTGTTCCAGGGCAGGAAGAGAACCGTCTCATATTTCGAAGGTTGGTACTTCAAGATGGCCGTGGGTCACGCCGATTCCGCTGGGGGACCTGAAGTGCTATCTGTGATACCGGGTATCGCACTAGGTACCACCAAAGACGATCACCATGCGTTCATCCAAGTCATTGGCAGCCGCGAAAAACGAAGTTGGTATATCCCGTTCCCCGTGGAGGAATTCAAAGCGGACAAACGGGAGTTGCGCCTCGCGGTGGGAAAAAATCTGTTCACCATGACGGATATCCACCTGGATGTACGGCACGAGGACCTCACACTCTGTGGAAACGTACGTCATCATGACCTGCACCCCTTCCCAGTTACACTCGCATCGCCCGGAATCATGGGATGGTTCGCCTACTTGCCCTTCATGGAGTGCAACCATGGCGTGGTGTCCACACACCATGGCCTGTCCGGCTCAATCGAATGCAATGGAACCGTGACGGATTTTGCTGGTGGAACCGGTTACATCGAAAAGGATTGGGGAACATCGTTCCCGGATGCCTGGATATGGATGCAATCCAATTGCTTTCCATCCGCAAACAGCTCGTGCATGTTGTCTGTGGCAAGGATCCCGCTCCTCGGCCGTTCTTTCACCGGTTTCCTGGGATTCCTGCAGTTGGGCACCCGGACGATCAGGTTCGGCACCTATACCGGCGCAAGGATCGTGGCATTGGAAACCAGTGGCACGCAAGCCGAAGTGGCAATCCGTCAGAAGGATATGCTCATCGTATTCAGCGCCGAACTGGGTCCAGCCTCACACTTGGCTGCGCCACGTCAAGGGAAAATGGATCGCACGATCACAGAAAGCATAGCAGGAACGCTTGCTGTAACTGTTCAATCAACCGATGGAACCGTCCTGTTCCAGGAGACCGGAACCATGGCGGGCATTGAGTTATCCGAAGCTGGCAGTCTGCTTTGATTGCCAAACTAAGCGAGAGGAAAAGGACCATGCAATGGTCTGCTCTCCCGAGCGAGTGCAGGCAACGTAAGGATCCATATCTCGCCCCTTGGGGCGGAAAAGGAGGCAAAGCCTCCTCTTTCCAGGGCTTGCCCTGGGGGTATTGATACCTTTCACCCTGCTCAGGCTTGCAGGCTGAATTGCCAATCGATGCCGAACTTATCGGTAAGCATTCCGTAACACGGACTCCAGAACGTCTCCTGCAATTCCATGGTCACCTTGCCCCCCTTCGAGAGCTCGGCGAAGGCATGGTTGATTTCATCGACATCCTTTGTCACGACAGTAATACTGAAATTGTTACCCTGCGTATAGGGCTTCCCTGGTACCACGTCCGAGAACATGATCGATGAACCGCTGATTGTCAGGTGCGCGTGCATCACCAGGTCCCTCGATTCAGACGGCAGGGGATGTCCCCCATCACTCGGGGATTGCCCGTAGGTCATGATCTCGGGTTCTCCCGCATTGAACACATCGGCATATAATGAAACCGCTTCACGGCAATTACCGTTGAAAAACAAGTAAAAATTCAAAGACATGATATACCTTCCTCCAATGAGGACCAAAAGATACCTCCTCGATCGAAGAAACGACAATTGGTTTCCGAATAAATCCATGCTACGCTGGGTGGATGCTGTTGAAACATGCCGCCTACATTGGTCCGGACCGACGTCTCCACCATGATGATGTGCGTATTGAGAACACGATCATCTCGCACATCGCTCCCCACCTTTCTCCCAAACACGATGAGGAGGTCCACGATTGTACCGGATTGATCCTGATTCCAGCATTGGCCGATTGCCACGTCCACACACCCGATACCCTCTTCAAAGGTTTGTTCAATGGTATGCCAATGATCGAATGGTGCAATGGTACACCCCAAGGTCGATTGCAGAAGCGGTTGTTCGATTATCTCGACACCCATGCCCACACACCTGAATTCCGCACACTCGTATTGTATGCCTATGTGCAATATGTGAAACAAGGCATCGCCTGTATCGTGGAAAGTGGTCAAGCCGACGATTCGCAAACAGTATTGCATGCCTGTGCACGTCAAATCGGACTGAAAGCGCTGGTGGATTATTATGACCAATACGATCCGGCTGTTCCTACCGACCCTACCGTTTCGATCGGGACCCATCTGCCGGAAGAAGAGGATTTGACCCCCGAGCTTTTACAAGAGGTGCAAGAACGGTGCTCCACAGCATCACCTTGGCTCATGACCCATTGCCTTGAGACCGATTGGCGATTGGCCGACATACAAGGGAAATTCGGCGCATCGACAGTCCAGGTGATGCGGAAAGCCTCCCTATTGCATGAGAAGACGATCCTGTTCCATTGCATCCACGTGACCGGACAGGATATAGCCGCAATCGGGGAAGCACATGCTACTGCGGTATGTTGTCCGATCTCCACACTCAGGGGAAGCGAAGGCCTCATGCCGCTTCAGAATATGTTGGCACACAATATCAACATCACTATCGGAACCGATTTCATCGAACATGATATCTGGGATTCGATGCGTTGCCTGTATACAACCATGAGCGATCCCGCCTTTCCCACCATCGACAGGGACGCGACGGTCTTCGCCATGGCGACCAGCAATGCAGGAGCGATTTTCAAGGACAATGGCTATTCCGGTTTGATTCGGGTCGGGGCATCGGCCGATATCTGCTGTATCGGTCATACCGCGGAACTGGATCCGTTGATAGAGTCACCCGAATTCTCCAATGTGTTGCACAATGTGTTGATGCAAGGTGGAAAAGACATGGTCAGACACCTCATGGTCAACGGAGCCTTTGTCGTGTACGATGGGATGTGCCGGACTATAGACGAAGAACAGGTCGTCTCGGAATATCGTGATCTTGTGGCCCGACTGGTTGTGGAAAGCCGGGTGTAACCCGACTTTCCGTCCATAACGAAAGCGATGATTCACATCACAAAGAAACCGATTCCTTCATGGTCGTATTTCTTCTTCACCAGTTCCAAGCACCGCTCTATACGTTCAACCACCTCTTCATCGCAATAGGTGATGAGGATGAAGTTTTCCTCAGGCCACACGCCGTCCCCCAATTTGGGTGCGGTGTCCCCGTTTCCGTGTGCTGTCGGAATAATCGTATAGTGCGGCGGAACCCCATAGATTTCGAAAGCATCGAGAATATCCTGCTGGACTGCCTGGGCAGCCATGATTTCAACACGTTTCATGCTAAACCTCCTCGACCAACTCGACTATGTTCTCGATATCGCGTCGCTTCTTGTCCCTATTGAACAACCGGTACAGGGTCGGTGTGACGAAGATCGTCATGATGGTGCTGATAGCCATGCCCCCAACTATCGTTTGTCCGATCGGTTGGATCTGTTCCGCTCCCTGCCCTCCAAAAAAGGCCAAGGGAACCATACCGAAAATGGTGGTGAGACTGGTCATGAGAATTGGTTTGAGACGACTTCCACCAGCCTCGATACAAGCAGTACGCACATCCATACCCCGTTTCCTCAACAGGTTGATATACTCGACGAGCACGATACCGTTGTTGACCACGATACCTGCCAAGATTACCCCTCCGATGGCAGAGATGAGGCTGAAGGATTCTCCAGTCAGTATGTAGATAGCGACTATACCGATCAACATAAGCGGCATGGAAAGAAGAATAATGAATGGGTTCTTGAACGATTCGAACAAGCTGGCCATTACACCGAATACCAAAACGATCGCGAGGGCCAGGATAATACCGACGTGCCTGAACATCTCGTTCATATCAGCGATATCTCCACCGAATTCTATGAATACGAGATCGCTGGGCACCAATTGCTCGTCGATCAATTTCTGGATTTCCATTTCGGCGTTCGAAGAGGCATACCCGGTAGCCAAACCGCCGACAACATGTACTGCACGCATCTCATCCTCGCGATTGATCGCAACAGGACCAGTCGAACGGGTAACTGTTGCCAAGTTCGCAACCGAAACCTTCTGGCCGGTTGGAGTCCTTACGAAAATCTTATCGAGATCGACTTGGTCGGAGCGATCCTCTTCGCGCAACATGACAACAACATCCGTATCATCACCACCAGCTTTCAACTGAGTCGCAGTCATGCCGTTGATACTGTTGCTGATCTCTGTGGCGATTGCCTGCATGGTCAATCCATAGGCATACGCACGTTCCCGATCGATGTGGATCTGCATCTGCGGCAAACCCTGGTCGAAATCGGTGTGCGGTTCCGTGACACCCGGAACCTGTTCGGCAATCAAATCCCGCAATCGGTTCGCGGTCTCCACCGCAAGCTCCAAGTCGTCCGACTTGATGATAACATCGACCGGATTCATATTCCCGAGACCCATGGACATGGTGGAGAATGTGAATTCAGCCGCCGGATATTGGTTGAAATACTTTCTGAGCTTGTTTTGGATTGTAAACATATCGTCGATCTGCTGGTCGGCCTCCGGCAACGATATCTGGATTGTTCCCATATGGACTCCGCCATTGCCGAAAATCCCACCACCACCGGCAGTGACGATGATATCCTTGTAACCTTGTATATCTTGCTTGATCGCGGACTCTATCTCCAGGAGCACCGCTTCGGTGGCTTCCAGTTTGGTTCCTTGTGGAAGGGTCACCTGCAAGGACACCGATGTTTCGGTCATGGTTGGATACAGTGTCGTATTCATGACAGCGAAAGCTTGGAACGTTATGACCAGGATCAATGCGACTAGCAGCAAGGTAAGCCAACGGTAGTCGATACAAACCGCCAAGACCCGCTTGTAGCCCCTGTCGAGAGCCTCGAAGCCCCGTTCCATGATATCATCCATCCAACGTAGCAGGCGGAGCCTGAGAGGCTTCTGCTTGCGTGTGTAGACACGAACATAGGAACTGGTGAGCACGGGAATCAACGTGACGGATACAACGAGCGAGGAGAGCAGCGAGATGATGATTGTCCCAGCCATGGGGGTAAGGATCTCGCCAAGCATCTCAAGGTTGTTGCGCAGCATGACAATCGGCACGAAGACACACACGGTTGTCAATGTCGAGGCGGAAATCGCCACAATCATTTCCTTTGTACCCAACAGGGCCGCTGTCTTCAGTTTCGAACCACGCTCGCGATAGCGGAATATGTTCTCGAGGACAACAATCGAGCAGTCAACTGTCATGCCCAGTCCAAGTATGAGCCCGGTCAAGGTCATGAGATTCAGGGAATAATCGAGGAAATACATGACCAGAATGGTGATCAGCATCGATATCGGGATAGAAATTCCAATGATGAAGGTGGATTTCAGGCTTCTCAAGAAGATGAACAGGACAACCATGACCAGAAGTACACCATATATCAGTGATTGGTATACAGTGGTGATGGTCGAATCGATCATCGTCGTTGTGTCGATGGTGACATACAGGCTCACCGATTCCGGCAAGTTCCGATTCAACTCCCCGATCGCTTCCTTGACCGCCGCCGCCACCTGAACGCTGTTGGCATCGGATTCCTTGGAGACGGAGATATAGACCCCTGGTTCACCGTTGATGAAGACTTGTGAATTGGCTGCCTTGAAGGCATAGGAGACTTCTGCAACGTCGCCCAAGGTAATGACGGTCGTGGAGACGACATTGCCCCTCGCATCATAATTGTTCACAGAATTCAGCAGTGTCTGGCGTATTTCGTCCAAGGAGGTGAATTCTGCGGTGGTGCGGATCAGGTAATCGATATCCCCTTCGGTGATCTTTCCTGCGCCAATCTGGTAGTTCTGTGGAAACAGGACCTGACCTACCTGTGAAAGGGTAATCCCATATGCTTCAAGCCGATTCTGATCCACAGCGACTCGAACGAATTCGTCCTGACCACCATTGATTGTTGTGGAGGATACTCCGGGAACCCTATCGAGTGCGGTTTGGACCTGGTCCTGGGCAATCTGGCGCAATTCATTCGCACTCCGACCATTGCTCCCAATGACTGCGATATTCATAACCGGCATCATATTGGTATTCAATTTGAAGATCGTTGGGGACGATGCGTCCGAGGGCAGCATATCTGAAATGATATTCAGATTGTCGTCGATGCTCCTGGAAGCTTCATCGAGGTCGGTTCCGTAATCGAACTGTATCATTACCATGCTGACGCCTTCGGATGAAGTGGACATCAGCGTATTGATACCGCTTACATTGGAAATGACACTTTCGATCCGTTTGGTTACCGTCTCCTCGACTGTTTCCGGACTTGCCCCGCTGTACGCGGTATATACGATCATCATAGGTAGATTCATCTCAGGAAACAATTCGACAGCAAGATTGGGCAATACCACCAGGGCCAGTGAGATCAATACGATATATATGACGATAATCGTCGTCGGTCGATTGACTATAGTGTTGGTTAAACTCATACCTCTCCTCTTCTTCAGTCGACAATCTGAACAGTGGCACCTTCTGTAAGGAGGGTCTGTCCTTGGACAACTACCGATTCACCGCTTTCCAAGCCTTCGGTGACTTGGGCAACTTCATCCACCACCAATCCGAGCGAAATGTTCTTCCGATGGATCTTCATCTGGTCGTCGACCACATAGACATAGGCTTGGTTGCCTTCATAGAGGATACTTTCACGGCCAACAAGCAAGGCGGATTCGACCCTGTCGGTATATATCATCACCGATGGGAACATACCGACTTTGATCAGCCCTTTCGGGTCTTCGAGGGCGATATTCACCTTGAGGGTTCTTGTCGCAGGATGAAGGACGGGACTCAACGAGACTACTTTCCCAGTGAATCTTTGTCCGGGATATGCCTTGAAGTCCGCTTCGGCCTCGGACCCGACGGCCACTTTCCCAATGAAACGTTCAGCGATCGCCACTTCGACTTCCAGTGAATCGAGCAAACCGATACGGACCAAGGCGGCTTGGGGAGAGACTGTGGCTCCGACGGCAAAATTCACAGCCAACACGGTTCCATCGACTGGAGCATCGACTTTCGTCTCACGATACACCATGCCCGGACGCGAGGGATCAACTTTTGCCAACAGAGTATCTTTGCCCACCCTATCGCCCACCTCGACATCCAGGAACGTGAGCTTCCCGCTAACCTCGGGGTAGACATCCACAGTCTTCGTGTCCACAACATCACCGTTGGTCTTGATATAATTGTGCAATTCGCCACTATGCGTTTTTTCCACACGGACCGCGATGACCGTCTCTTCAGCCGACGATTCATCCACGCTTCCACCTGGAAGTTGTCCCTGAACCAACTGCGGAAAATTCTTGAATGGATTGACAACTACCACTACTACGGCGGCTATGACCAGCAGCAACAATATGATCAAGCCGATACGCTTCTTTTTCGATGTATTCCTATCTTTCATGGTTTGAAAAACTCCTTGATTGCAATCACAACTGTGCAATGTCCATATTCAGGTCGTATGCGAGGTCGGTAAGGGCACTTGCATACTGGTAGTGCAGATAAAGGATGCTCTGTTCAGCAGAGAACAGGTCGTGCTGTGCATCCTCCACGGCAAGATAATCGGTATATCCAGCCTCATATTGTGCCACCGTCATGGCATAGACACGTTCGGTCAGCGACCGGTTCGCACGGGCAACTTCCATTTGTCCTTTCAGGTTCTCAAGATTCTGCACCTGCATGATAACCGACTGTTCCAATTGGGTCAGGGTCTGCTGTTTGTTCAGCTGCAGCTTGTCTATGGAATCCTGGATCTTCGCCAGCGAAACCTGAGTCCTCGAATTGGGGATATGTCCATCCAAGGGGATACTGACAGCGACAGAATATTGTGCCATATCATTCCACGGTCGAGTCAAACCGACCGCACGACCTTCGGTTGTAAGTGCATATTGTGCCGATATCCGTACCGAAGGTCCAAGTGAAGTCCTTCTCTGTAGCCGCATCGTATTTTCCAGTGAAACGATATTCATATCCAACAGGGTGTATGTCAATGCCGATGATACCTGTTCCCGCAGTGAATCCGCTCCGACCGACAATTCCTGTTCGGGAAGCTCTCCGTCGAGCTCGAGTTCCGTATCCAATGGCAATCCGAGCAATACCTTGAAACCCAACAGTTGTGTACGGTACGCGTTGAGGGTCTGCTGGTAGGCAGGTTTCAGGCGTTCGACACCAAGCTGTGAGGACAACAGTTCGAGTTCGGAGGTATACCCGCTACTGTAATTGGCCGATACCTTGGCATATTGCTTTTCCGCCAGTTCCAGGTTGCTTAGCTGCAATTCAAGATTCTTGGCTTCTGCAAGCAAGTAGTAGAAAGATTTCGTGACGTTGCGCTCCACTTCAGCGAGCGCTTGGGCGTACGTTACCTGCTGTAATGTATAATTGAGTTCGTACGAATGCAACTGGTCCTTCACCGCAGGATTCAGGGTCAAAGAAACACTAAGGCCTGCGGTCAGACCAGAGAGCGAACGGACTGCAGGAGTTGTGCTGAATACATCTGTTGAACCCGACTGGGACAAATTCGCACTCACCGAGGGCAAGAACAGGTTCCAGGACGTATCTTGGTCCCGTTGCGCAGCCTGAATGTCAATCATGGTGGACTTCAGGCCCAGGTTGTTCTGTCTTGCCATATCAAGCGCCTGGTCAAGATTGATCGACAGACTTTGGGCGGGCAAAAGAGACACAGTGAGAAATAGGATGGAAATCAAAGATATTCCATATCGTGGGTATTTCATAATCGATCCTTACTAGTAGTGACCTTGTAACAATAAAACTATAAAAAACAATAATCAATAATGTTTGAAAAAATGTATCATAAACATCATATATGTTCTATAACCATACACTTATTCCATTAGCGGCAATGAGTAATATATTAAACGCATGCTTGGTGACTAAGAGGCTACCCCCGATCAATCCTTACATATCCAGACTGCGGAATGACCAGTGCCGTTCCCCCTACAAGGAGGGAACCGCTTACCTTCCTGCATCTCGACAGTCCGATCATTGTGTTCCCTACACACATAGGTTCCAGCCTTCTCGCATAATGCTCCGGTCTTGGTGGAAATCGAATCATCTGCCGAAGATGGTGCTTCCTTGGTTGGTACGATAGGCATGACTGTTTCATCAATCGAAAGATTGCGTTGCTGTAAATATTTGAACCAGACAAGGGCCAGCAACGCCAAGATTATGACTATGGAAAAGATATTGAGAGTCGAGTTTGTTTGTGATGACCCGGATCCTAGGATTATCAGGATCACTACAAGTACTACAATCAATAGAATGGAAAGAACAATCGGTTTCTTAAGCGATTTATCCATGATATGAGGCCTCCTTGCGTGTTCAATTCATATATGACTCAACGGAAAGGATGTCCTTGGTATTCATATCAGTCGAATGTCGATTGTGGTGTATCTGTAAAACCGGAAATCCTCCCTTTCTTATATATAATACACCATCGACATGACATGTACAACGAAAACAGCCGCCCGTTTTACCGGGCGGCTGGAAAGTCAATTCACGTTGAATTATTTCTTGTTGTTCTTGATCATGTAGTCGGTAAGGACTTCATCCAATCCTCTACCGTACATCACGACCGGACGATCAAGCATTGTGTATCCATCTCCGCCTGCTGCCATGAAGTCGTTTGTAGCCAACTTGTAGGTAGCCTTGCGATCGACACTCTTGCCATTGATCAGCAGTCTCTTGATTCTGTTGCCAGGATCGGAGAATCGGCTGTAGACAATGGTCAAGTTATCGGTCTGCGGGAATCCACCATTGCTTTCCGGCAATCTGGAATAACCCCATTCGAGAGCATCGTACAGATCCTGACCGGTGACTTCAACCACAACCACTGTGTTGTTGAACGGCAGTACTGTAATGATATCTCCACGAGTCACATCCCCAGCAGCGATTGAGGCGCGGATTCCACCACCATTGGTCAAGGCTGCGTCTGCACCGGTTGCGTCAACCATTGCTTCTGCAATCATGTTTCCAAGATTGGTCGGTTTGGTCCTCACATTCTCACGTGCACCATCAAGCTTGACAGGTGTGTATGCCACAACTTTGCTTGTAATGGAAGCAAGTGCCTTCTTCTGGGATTCGACATAGGCGGTCACAGCTGGATCGGCGGCAACTTCCTTGATTCCTGCCCATCTGGCCAACTCGCTGGTTGAAGGATCCTTCACCTCGGAAGCTGGTACCAGGAAGGCATATTCGCCGGTAGCCTTGCCGTTGCGGACTGCAATTTCGACCACGCCGACATTCTTCATGTACTCGCCTGCCGACACGATAAGCGTATCGCCGACACGAAGTCCATTCTCAAGTACGGAGTGGCTGTGGCCATCGACAATCAAATCGATTCCCTTGAGATTCTCGGCAACGAACTTGCTCGTCACACCATAGGAACCATCGGAATCGAGTCCGAGATGCGCCAGGACAATCACATAATCAGCACGTTCGCGTACTTCGTCGACAAGTGCCTGTGCACCGTAGACAGCTGCATCGCTCATGAAGGAGAGCCCCTGGACATTCTTCGGATGGGTCTTGGTCTCTGTATCGGGAGACGTGGCTCCGATAACACCGACTGTGAATCCATCGAAGTAGTAGAGCTGGTAAGGCTGGAAGACCATCTCACCCTTCTCGTTCAGTACGTTTGCTGCAAGAACGCGAAGGTCGGTATTCTGCTCAGCGAACTTCGCGGCAGCGACCAAACGTTCCTGTCCATAGTTGAAGTCGTGGTTTCCGGGAACTACAGCATCGTAGCCGAGCATGTCGAGCAAGACGCCGCTAGTCTCACCTTCGAACAGGTTGGTGAGCAATGTTCCGTGGGACACGTCTCCAGCATCAAGCAGGAGATTCTTGTCGGTGACCGAACGACCCATGTTTACCAAGGTTGCGAGTTTGGCATAACCAACACCATCGCCTTCCTCGATTCTTCCATGCACATCGTTGGTATGAACAACATAGAGATTGAAATTCTTCTGTCCATCGTTGGATTTGACCATGACATCCTTGTCAACAACAGGCATCGCCGGTGCTGCCGGAGCTGCCGGTGCTGCCGGAGCTGGTGCAATTGGAGCCGGAGCCACAGGTTTTGCAGCTTCAACAACTGGAGCCGGTTTCGGAGCAGGAGCTGGCTTGGTGGCCTTCGCATACTGTGCCATGACATAATCAACATATGCCTTGGTTTCGGCATCTGCCGGTACGTAGTCGATTCCCGCCCACTGCGCCATGGCAGACTTCTGGGGATTCTTAACATCGGTGGCATTGATCCGAAGAGGAGTCACGCTGGTGACTTCATCGTTCTTAACAAGTACTTCGACCACACCGACACTCGACAAGCGTTCGCCGGCATTCACGATGACCGTGTTGCCAACCTTCTTGCCGCCGGCTGGTGCCATGGCATCCTTGCCGTCGATGATCAGGTCGATTCCCTTGACGTTCTTGGCAATCACTTCGCTGGTAATGCCATTCACGTTGCCGATGTTTCCGAGCAATACCACATAGTCTGCGATCTGACGAATCTGATCGACAGCATACTGTACGTTCTGAACAACATCCTTACTCAAGAAGGACAAACCACGAGTATTCTGGACTGGGGCAGTCACGCCAGCCACCGCGACAACGAAATCGTTGTAGTAGTAGAGCTGGTAAGGCTGGAAGACCCATTCGCCACGGGCATTGAGCACGTTCGCGCTGAGCACCTTCAGGTCGCTGTTGGCTTCGGCAAACCGGGCTGCCTGGATAAGGTAGTCGGCGCCATAGGCGAAATCAGCCGGTCCCGGGGCGATAGCGTCGTAGCCAAGCATGTCAAGCAACACGCCTGCGGGCTCTCCCATGAACTTCTCGACCACCGCACTTCCGCTCGCCACGTTTCCTGCATCAAGCAACAAAGTCTTGTCTGTCAGGGAACGGCCGAACTTTACGCCGGTTGCAAGTTTCGCATATCCGATACCGTCGGCATCGTCAATCGATCCAAGCACATCGTTCGTGTGTGCAATGTACAGGGCAAATTCGTTGAAACGATCGTTCGACTTCACCACCATATCTTCCGTGGGGGCCTTGCGCTCGACAACTGCAGGAGCAGGTGCCGCAACAGCTTCCACTGGTGGACTTACTACGGGTTCCTCGACTGGAGCCGGTGCTTCGACTACAGTTTCTGTGGGTGCAGCTACTGGAGCGGTAGGCTGGACAACTTGCTCTTTGGGTTCAATTGCCGGAACTTCCGGGGTTGTTTGACAACCTATGAACGCAAAGGCAAGTAGTGCGATCAGCAGCGTCGTGATTAGACTTCTTGAAAGACGTTTCACGTGTTTCCTCCTCATGGACATTCTTTTGAGTCATTATACATCACCACTATAACACACAGTATAAATTCTGGATACAGAAAAAATGTGAATATCCCACTTGTTATAGGCCGATTCCATATGCCGACACCTCACAGGACCGAGAAAATGAATCCCTTCAAATATTCGGACTCGGGAAACGAGAGTCGTATCGGATGGTCGGATGATTGTCCAAGTGTTTCGAGAATCTGGACTTCCCTCCGCGCATCCTTTGCTGCCCAAGCAATCGCGGTACGCAACATGTCCCTGGTGACACCCGATGAACAGGAGAAGGTCGCCACGATTCCTCCTCGTGTCACCTTCTGGATCGCCAACCTGTTCAAATCCTTGTATGCGCGCAACGCTCCGTCGACTTGGGCTTTCGTATGGGCCAGTTTGGGAGGATCGAGGACAATCAGATCATAGGTATTCGCCTGCATGTCACGCAAATATTGGAACACATCGGCTTGCTCGATACGCAACCGGTCCTTGGAATCGGCCGGAAGCCTACCCTTTTCGACATTCAGCTCCAATTGGGAAGCCAGCCGCTCCAGTGCAGGTGCGGAGCTATCGACCGCAGTCACGGACCGTGCCCCGTGGGCGAGCATATTGAAGGAAAATGCGCCGGTATACGTAAAGGCGTCGAGTACATTCCTGTCCCGCGCGTATGCCGCGACGCGACTGCGATTGTCCCGCTGGTCGCAGAAGAAACCGCTCTTCTGTCCTGTGCCAGGCTGGAACGAATAGTAGAGTCCATGTTCCCTGAACATGACTTCGGCGTCCTCCCGATCGGCGACAAGCATGCCCCCGACATAGCGTTCGGTCGTCTCCTGAAGTTTCTCGACACCGCAAAAAGCGGAATCGGTCGTCACCAGGACCACCAGTGGGTTGAGCAGTTTCTGCAACGTTTGGACCACCACGAGACGATGGTCCCACGCGACTCGCGCCGAGATCATGCACATGATCGTACTACCATATATATCTACAGCTATCCCCGGAAGGAAATCGGCTTCCCCATGGACAAGCCGGAATGTGTTGGTTTTCTTGGAAGATTGGAAAAAATGCATTCTCCGCTGGATGGAGGCCGACAAGGTCTCGACCCACCAATTGGTATTCGGAACGGTTTCGGGATTCCAACTGAGCAGCCGGACCAGGATATGGCTGTCGGTATCGTACCATCCGTAGGCTATGAAGGATCCCGTCGAATCCTCGACCCTGACGATCCCAGGACGATTCGGAACGGTTCTCTTGGAGGAAACCTCCACAGCCCCGCTGAACACCCACGGGTGGTGTCTCACCAGCTGTTTCTCCTTGCCCTCTTTGATACGGACTGTTGCCATAGGTGATTCATCCATGCCGCACAACTCCCATTGAAATCAATCTAACGCATCGTCGGACAAGAGACAAGAACAAAAAAAACCTGTGCTATTCGCACAGGCTACGTTGCACCGTATCAAAAACCTACATGAGGTCTTTGGGTTTGCGTGCCGTGTTGCCGCTCTTCTCGCAGTAGGCGACATGTCGAAGCTTGCCGTTTTCGAAAACGGACTTCATTTTGATTGCTCCGCCCCAGCGGCTAGTAAGAATCTTTTCGCCACCACGACGTGCGTTCTTGGAAATAGCACCTGCCATATTGGTATCCCTCCATCATATACGTTCATAACATCTGACGACCAACTATATCAAATCCCCGATGTTTCGTCAAAGGTGCAAACCACCTCTGGTCGAAAATATTGTAAAGACCGCTTCTTTACCGTACACTCTGCACATGGAAAAACTCCGTCGGATCCTCCACAAGGCAACCAAAGAACTGTTTCTCCTCCCCACCCACCTCTACCGGGTGGTCATATCGCCATGGTTGCCGCCTTCCTGCATCTATACCCCGTCCTGTTCGGCATACATGGTCGAATCTGTCCGACGGCATGGTATCTTCAAGGGAACAGCGCTTGGTCTGGCCAGAATCGGACGTTGCCACCATACGTTCTTTTATGGAGGACCCGATCCGGTACCCGAGGAATTCTCATGCAAGGCAGTGGGCACACCCTATACGATTTTCCGTCGACACCGCCAGAAGAACCATGGCAAGGCGAGGATGGAACAACAACCGGAAGAGACGGATAGGGACTCCGATCAACTCAACGGGTAATATCCTTCACAAACGTTATCAGTACCCGCAATGCATTCTCGTTATGCCCACCCTCGGGAATCACGATATCGGCGAACTCCTTTGTCGGTTCAATGAAACTGAAATGCCCGGGACGGACAACCTCGAGGTATTGGCGAACTACCGATTCCACCGTCCTTCCCCGTTCCGTCATATCACGGTTGAGACGACGGATGAACCGGATATCATCGGGAGTATCGACATAGAGCTTCAAATCGAGCAGGTCCCTGATCTGCTTGTCGTACAGCACCATGAGTCCCTCGATTATCACCAACGGACGGGGTTCGACGTGTATCGAATCCTCCCTTCGCCTGTGGTGGACAAAATCGTACTGGGGCATCTCGATGGAACGTCCTGCCTTGAGATCGCTCAACTGCTTGTGGAGCAGCGGTGTGTCGAAAGCATCCGGATGGTCGAAATTATAGGCGGTGATATTCTCGTTGCTGATATATTCGGCCGAGTGGTAATAATTGTCCTGCGGAATAAACACGAAATCGCTTACGACCTCGCTGATCTTCCTCACGATAGTCGACTTGCCCGACCCGGAACCACCCGTGATCCCAATGATTCGCACATCCATGCCCACACCCCTTGCGTATCGATTTTACCCATGGTACCGCTTGGGATGCGAATCGACAAGTAGGAACTAGTGGATGGCGAGTAGATTCTTCACACCCCATGCCAACATATGGGGATCCTCGACGACGTACCACCGTCTGCCGAAAATCTCCTCGGGGTGTATGCCATCCAACTTCTCCGGAGGATCGAAGATATCGTGGAACGGGACCGGAGGCTGGCTTGAAAACAGGACATGGTGGGTCACCGGACCGCCGTCCACCGTGTACCACTCTTCCCAAAAGGCCTCGTCGAGCCTGTCGGCAGGTGGAACCGCATGGATACTATGGTACGAATCGTTTCGGATTATCTTCCAACGGTAATCGGCGTACCCATGCGTACGCTCGATGGGATCGGGAAAGACGGCACGCAACGACAATCCCATTTCTCCAAATGCCCTGGCTACCAATTTGTGGTCAGAATCCATCGCATGCACTCCTTGGTGAAAACGTTTTCGCCTTTTGTGGGGACTGCCAGTGTATCACAAACCGAATCGGAATGGCCATTTAAAATGTCGGAAGTTTGGAAGAAGTTCTTAAATATTTACCCTCAGTATAAAAATGCAATCCAAATAAAAAATAGTGTACGTATCATCCATTGCGCCGTAGACGCTCGGCGCGATGTTTGATGCGGCTGATGCGAGCATCGAGATGGTGCATGCTCACGACAATTTCGGAAATCCGTTTCTGCAATTCCTCGGTCTGCCTGACCAAGGAGCCCGAAGCCGGAGACGAATCGAGCCGTTTGCCGGCATCGAACAGTTCCAGCTGCAGCTTTCCATGGGAAGAGCGCATCTTTGCCAAATCCTTCTCGAGACGTGCCGCTTCCGCCTCCATATGTTCCACCGCATGTTTGCGGATATCACGCAATGTCATCAACGGATCCTCCAGTCGTAAAAAAGCCCGTGCCGCGAACAAACGCCGTATCGGGGTGACAGTATAGCATGCTGGGGGACAACCCGATACAGTTTTCCTTCAATTCCACGACCCATCCGAAAAATTCGTCAGACAAGGTTGTTCCGCACGAATTGCGCGGAACTGGCAGCCATGGCATCGAGATCCGGATCCTTTACCAGTTCCCTCCATACCCCGATATCGCGACCGACCTGTCCTCCCTGCATCACAAACGGTTCCATGACCATGGGACCATCGAATCCGATATCGTCCAAGGCTTGCTTTATCTCGCCCCAGGGGATCCGTCCGGTCCCGGGCATCTTCCGGTTCGTTTCCCCCAGATGGAATGCGGCGAGGTATGGACCGATACGCCGGATCGCATCACCGAAGGAGTCCTCTTCGATGTTCATGTGGAACGTATCCAGCAGGATCCGACATGCGGGATGGTCGACCTGCCGCACATATGCCAGTGCCTCATGGCTATCGTTCACGATGAACTGTTCGAACCGGTTCAAGACCTCGACATTCAACAGTACACCCCGTTGTGCGGCGTACGGGGCCAACTCGCGCATGCTTTTTACACTCTGATCCCAAAACGGCTGTTTGGAATCCATTCCCGCCGGCATGGTTGCAGGCCAGTATCCATGGATGGTGCCCCCGATCATCCCACCACCCATATTGGCTACAGCATCGATCATTCGCTTCATGAAATCGAGACCCTTCCGTCTGACCGATTCGTCCAAGGAGGCGACATCGAACGGCTTTTGCAATCCGATCCCGTAGGAGAGTGCCAACCCCTCGTCGTCTGCCATGGTCTTCAAATCCCGTTGCTTGCCTGCATCGAGGGCAACAATCGTGCCGCCGTTCAATTCAAGCTGGTCGAAGCCCAATTTGCCGACCTTCCGTATGAACGGAACGAAATCGACATCCCATTCATGTGTCCAAAATGCGTAATAGATTCCTACCTTTCTCACCGCTATACCTCCAGTTCAAGTTCCCAACATCCCATGCACTACCGCCCGGGATGCATCGATATCCATGACACCTGTCGCCACCGCACCAATCAGCGCGGATCCAAAACCAGCACCATCGTCGACTTGCGCAATCCTTACAGGCATGTCGAATACCCGGTTCAAGGATTCGCTGAACAGCTGGTTCTTGCGTACCGAGCTACCGGTCGCCACAATCCGCGACACCGACGAAAACACCTGCGATGCATCGGCGGTGAACGCTTTCAATTCACCGATGATCCCATCTACCGTTGCTCCGACCAGATTGCCCAACGTGAAGTTGTCCAACCCGATATTCCGAATGGATCCCCGTGCGGAGGGATCCTTTCTTGTTCCAGTCAAGCGCGTATCGACAACAAGGGGTTCCCCGCCCGTGGATGCGACCGCCGCCAGCTTCATGAGGTCGAACACCTCTTCGTCCGACATCGGGACCTGTGCCGATTGGAATACCGACATGAGAAACTTCTGAAGTGTCTCATAGGCTTTTCCGGCAGTGAGCGTCGCCCCTACATGCAGATACCCTTGTCCCAGGAAAGGACGCAACTCCATGGAATCGGGGCATACCGGGGAGGGGCTGAACAGGGATATCTGTCCACTGGTACCCAAGCTGATCAATACGGAGGAATCCCACTGCGAGACCATACCGAAGAAACCGGCCTGGTTATCACCTACCGGATAGGTCACGGGTATACCCTGTGCGGCATGTCCGGCAATCGCAAACGGTTGGCTTGCCTCGAGAAAACGGTGTCCGGCATCCCCGAAGACTTCCCGCAACACCGTGGAATCGAATTCCGAAGAGACCGGATCGAACGCACCGTATGTTCCAAGACAACTCGGATCGGAACAGGTGGAAAGGGAACCGGTCAACCGATTGGCGATGTATTCGAGTATCCCGCAGAACCCCACCGAACCTTCGGGGACTTTTCCCAACCGACGGTTCGCATAATGGGCGAGCAATCCGTATCCGGAGGGAAGCAGGAAACCGGTTTCCTCGAACAGCGCATCTTGCGATGTCTTTCCTCCGACCGGCACCATTGCCCGCTGGTCCAGCCAGGTATACAACGGGGACACCGCCTTACCCACCGCATCGTAGTAGACGATTCCGTGGACTTGTCCGGTGATGGAAATCGATCCGATAGGCATGTCGATGCGCGAAAGCAACGATTCGACCGATTGTTCTATCGCATGGGGATCTTGGGCATATGCGAAGGATTCACCAGTCGGGATCCGCTTGTTCGGAACCGACTCGCTCCTGGGTACAGCCGCTTCGCCGAGGTCCAGGACAGTCGAGGTGATATTCGTTGTCCCGATATCGATTCCGACATGTACATTGTGTTTCATGGCATTGCTCCTGTGCTAGTCCGACTCGGAACCGAATCTGGTCGAGCGTCGGACGATAAGGGTTCCGGGAAAACGGACCGTCCTGAAAGGCCGATGGGGATGTTTTACCCGGGCCAACATCAATCTGACCGCTTCCTGACTGATCAATTCGGTGGGTTGGGAAATGCTCGTCAATGGAGTCCGTATCTGCGACAAATAGCTCAAATTGTCAAATCCAGCCACCACCAGATCCCTGGGAACAGCCACTTCGAGTCGACGGAGCGTATCGAGCAGGGTTATCGCAGTCCCGTCGTTCGAGCAGAGGATTCCCTGGGCCCCACTGGAGACGATTGACCGGACTGCGATCGGGTCCCTCGGATCAGCCTGATGGAAAATCTGGGAATCGACCGCCAGTCCACAATCGAACAGGGCTTCCCTAAACCCGATCTGCCGCAATTTGATGGTCTTGGCCGACATGGGAGGTGAAAGGAAATGGATTTGCCGGATGTTTTGTTCGATCATGTGCTTGGTGATGACATAGCTCGCCTGCACATGGTCCAGGCTGACCAGATCATGGTGGCTCTGCTTGGGGAATTCCACCACATCGGAATCGATCAGGACAACCGGAATCTGGGCTTGGGAGAACGTATCGAGGATATACTCGTTCACGCTTGTGCTGAGAGGCGAATATTCGATGGGAGAGAAGAATACCCCATCGACTTGCAGTTCCACATATTTGGCACAAATCTTACGCACCTCGTCCATGAGCGTAGGGGAATTCGGCATGACCGTCCCACCCCAGACGAGGGAACAGTTGCTCTGTGCCAGTATCCGGGTCACCTCGTTGCAGATGATATCGAACACATAGTTCACCCCGAGCCCGGGAAAGACGATACCGAACAACGAGGTCTTGATAGAAGGGATTTCGGTGGCTTGGGAAATGCTGATTCCCATTTCCGTGAGAAAGGACCCGGCTCCCTGCCGTTGCACGACCAGACCGTCGGCAACCAGCACCTCCAAGGCCTTGCGCAACGTCGGCCTGGAGCAGGCATAAAACGCCGACAACTCGGTTTCGGATGGAAGCCGTGTCGTGCCGTTGAATTCACCGGAATATATCCTATATTTGAGATCATCGTAAATGGCATCGCTTTTGATTGTTTTCAAGACGATCTTCTCCCGATTCCATACTAGAGGAGCTGAGGAAGGTTGTCAAATAAAAATGCACGAATTCTTACATACCCTATACAGATATTTTTACATCTGCTTTACAAGTTTAGCCAGTCAAGCCGACTGGTCACACCGGTATCGGCATGGCAACCCATGGAAGGGCCACCCTACTCCTTGATCAAGAAGGGTTTTACTACCAACAGATAGGGAAGACACAGCAGCGATGCCACAACAGCCATGACCACAAATGCGGTGGGAATCGACCACGCATCGCCGATTGCTCCGACGGCAGGGAAGACAACAATCATGAACAAGCTGAACGTCATGCTCTGAAACGAAAGGATCGTTGCCCGTTGTGCACTGGGGATAAGTCTGTTGATATAGGTGCCGACCGCTGTGATCAGAATACCCTCCACAAAACCGACAAGGATGAAGAACACGTGACCGAAAGGAGTTGTCGCGACTCCCCACAGGCAGAACAGCATGCACAGCGGCATGAGCGTCAACACACCACGCTCACCGATGCGTTGTTCGATTTTCGCAGCCTTAACCGCTGTAATTCCCGCGACCACCGCGTTCGCCGCAAAAACCAAACCGATATCGAATTCCGTCCACCCCAGGGCTATCCAATGGTTCTGCAAATAGAAGAATTGCACGGTTATCAAACAGAACAACAATTCAGAAAACACGATGAAGAAGGCGATCCGTCCCCGTTTGCGCATGATGGCGAGGCTTTCGACCAGTTGCAGACGCATCGACTTGCCGATTTTCCCAAGCAAGCCCCCCGGGTCCCCCAAGGTTGCATGCCGTTCGATCAGCGGCTCGCGAAACAGGACTGCACACACCGCGGCAGCAGCGAAAAAACCCATCGACAAACCGAATACGACGGCATACGAACGCAATGCGAGATACCCTCCGACCGCGAATGCCACGATCAACGTGGTCTGATACACAAGTTCCTGCTTTCCCGCGACCTTCATGTATTTGTGTTCCTTGCCGTCGAGCAGCAACGAATCGTATATCAAGGCATCTCCAGCGCCGGACTCCAAATTGTTGCCCAAAGCCGTGGCCACGAACGCAATCGCCTGGAACGGCAAGCTGCGTGCGTAGAACATGATGGCCAGGCTGACGACCGAGACCACCCTTCCCGCAATTCGGCTGACTTTCCTCCCCCACAGGTCGGCCACCACGCCGGTCGGCACCTCCATGAGGAAACTGGTGATATGGTAGATACCCTCGAGGATTCCCAGTTGGACCAGGGTAAAACCACGGGAAGCGAGATAAATCATCCACAGTCCATGGGTCAGGTTCATGGAGCCTAGCGATACATAGAGGTAATTCAAGCCAATATTCCGACCGTACCGCTTCACCTTATCCTCCTGTGGCAGCCCGTTATTGTACCCCCACCCCACGACGTTGGCAAGCCACATGGTGTGGCACTGGCCCGGCTTGGCAGGGGAACCGGTCTTGGGGTAATGTTGGGGAGGAGGTGCCGCAATGATCGTTCCCTACAGAGACCACCAACCCGACATCGGACAAGCCGCCTATATCGCACCAAGTTCCGATATCATCGGAAATGTCGCCCTTGGAACAGACTGCACGGTCTGGTTCAATGCCACTATCCGTGGGGATATGGCCCCGATCACCATTGGCCACGACACCAATATCCAGGACAACGCTGTGGTGCATGTGAACGAGGGCATGCCCACCGTGATCGGTGAAGCGGTGACGGTAGGACATGGGGCGATCATCCATGCATGTACCATTGGCGACAGGTGTCTGGTCGGCATGGGTGCGATCATCTTGGATGAAGCGGTGATCGGGGATGAATGCCTGGTCGCAGCCGGTGCTTTGGTCCCACCCCGCAAACACTTCCCGCCACGATCGCTTATCGTCGGATCTCCTGCAACGGTCGCCAGATCGCTGACCGACCGGGAAGTGGCGGACTTGCTGGGAAATGCACACCATTATGTGCGGAGCGGAAAGGAGTATGCTTCCCAAAATCCTTGACAAGTCGTTTTACAACTTGTTGGTTGTATGGGCATGTGAATGTGTAACTAAACGTACGCCAAAAGCGCGGAAGGCTCGTCTATCATACCGAGCACATGCTCCACCGGTGGCGCCTCATGGCCCCGGGAAAAGCCGAATCCCCAATCGACACCGACGAAATCGACACCTACTGCCAACGATCCATCCAAATCGTGGGGAGTGTCCCCAACCATCAGCACCTGATCGAGATTGGTTTCGCCCAATCGCGACAGGGCACTGACAATGATATCGGCCTTGGTCAACGTCCCTGCCAAATCGGCACCCGAAACAATGGAGAAATACTGGGAAAGGCCGAAATGTTCGAGGATAGTCGCGGCCAACGGCTCCAATTTCAATGTCGCCACGCCGAGTACGATACCCTGCCCCTTCAATTTCTCCAGCAATCCGGGAATCCCTGCATATACCTGCGCCTGGAACATGGCCCCGTCATTGGCATACTTGGCCCGATAGATCTCGCAGGCTTTGGGAATGATGGACTCTTCGAGACCACAGGCGACCCTAAAGCAGGCAGCCAGGGGTGGACCGACGAATTTCCGCAATTGGGATGCGGGCAGAGTCTTCATACCAAGGACTTCCATGGTATGGTTGGCCGTAGCAAAAATCCCTGGGGAAGTATCCAACAGGGTTCCATCCAAATCGAACAATATGATAGATCGCATGCAGCGACCATAGAATATTTAGCGGTTTTTCACAAGATGCTTCAGCGTCTCCGATTGTGTTTCAACTTCCTTCCGACTCCACTCCCCAACATTCCCACCAAGGCTATTGCCAGGCTGAGGAACTTCAGCGTGGTCGCGGCACTTACCACCAAAGGCATCCAGGACGATTGCAGCGGGTACAGCAACAGCATCGCATCTATCCAGATATTCTCAAGCAAGTCCATCAAACCGGCCGCCAACGCAAGATTCGGCAACACCGCCCCACCACCGAGACGTAGCGCAAACTGGCGCAGCAGGGGATAGAAGAACAGGATGAACAGGTAGTCGATGAGGTGGAACACCAGATACGCATCCCGCCCAGTGGCAACCTGGCTTTCGATATCCTGCCAAACGAGCGAACCGTCGAATCTGACCTTCAGGTCAATGACAAGGTCCATGTCGATAGGCAACATGCCGAATACCTTGGTGACCATGAGCACGTACAATCCGGCTACGATACCGGAACGCACAACCAGCGGTTTACGTCCCAAGCGCTGAAACAGGTCCCTCCGTTGTTCCATGGATCCTCCACAGCCCCAGTATACCCTCACCCACATTCCGTTGGCAATCCAATCGGACGCATGGTATGCTGGGAGGAAACCTGCGGGAGGAATGTGGGCATGCGGTATATTCGTTTCGAACATGAGGGCACTATCGGGTATGGGATTCTGGATGATGGTCGGGTGAGGCTCATGGATGGCTCCCCGTTCGCAGAGTATTCATTGACAGGAAGATCCTTGGCACTGGATGAGGTGATTGTGCTCAGCCCATGCCAACCGACCAAGGGTGTGTGCATCGGCTTGAACTACCGTGACCACGCAGAGGAAGTGCATGCCGCGATCCCGACCAGTCCGGTCGTATTCATAAAGCCCTCGGGTTGTGTCATCGGCCCTGGACAATGCATCGTCTACCCGCCACTTTCCAAACGGGTCGACTATGAGGCTGAGCTGGCTATTGTTATCGGCCGCACCGCTTCAAAAGTCAGCGAAGCCGATGCCAATTCGTATATTCTCGGCTATACGTGTGCCAACGATGTGACCGCCCGGGACCTGCAACCGCACGACGGGCAGTGGACAGTGGCCAAGGGTTTCGACACCTTCCTGCCACTCGGTCCGGTGATCACCGATGAAGTCGACCCGACCGGTCTCAAGATAACAAGCCGGCTGAACGGAGCCGTTTGCCAGAGCTCGAACACACGGAACCTGATCTTCGGGTGCACCTACCTGGTCAGCTACCTTTCGCATATCATGACCCTCTACCCTGGCGATGTCATCCTCACGGGAACACCTTCGGGTATCGGGCCAATGCAACCGGGCGATACGATAGAAGTGGAGATCGAAGGTATCGGCAGCCTGAGGAACACCGTTACCTGCTGACTCCTCGTTTGAACAACTTCTGCTTGAACAGACTTGAGACGATGGTAAAGATCGCCAGTGACAGGAACACGACCGTTATCGGACGGTTATAGAGGAACGAGTAGTCGCCGTCGAACATGATCAGAGCCCTCCGGTAGTTGGTTTCGGCCATAGGGCCCAATATAACCGCCAGGACGATGGGAGAAACGATCACGTCGGCTTTCAGCATGAGATATCCGATAATGCCGAACACGATGGTGACGAATACATCGAAGACACTATTGTTCATCGAATACGATCCGACGACCGAAAGGGTGAGCACGACGGGAACGATAATCTGTTTCGGAACACTCAACGCCTTCACGAAGAATCGGATTCCGGCAAGCCCGATGATGCCCATGAAAATGTTCGCAAGCAACATGATGGCAAAAATACTGTTGACGATATCGGATTGCTGGGTGAACAACAGAGGTCCGGGCTGGAGCCCCATGATGATCAATCCCCCCAACAGTACCGCGGTATTGGAGTCGCCGGGAACTGCAAGTGAAAGCAACGGGATCATAGCACCACCGGTGCTTGCGTTGTTCGCGGCCTCGGGAGCGGCTATGCCCCTCAACTCTCCTGTGCCGAAATTCTCGTGCTTCTTCGCATTGCGTTTGGCTTCGTTGTATGCGGTGAATGCGGCAATATCGCCACCTGCTCCAGGAACTGCACCGATAAAAGCCCCCATGAGAGCCGATTTTATGATGGTCGGCAGAATACTGACGAACTCCTTGAAGTTTATCAACTTGCTGTGCACACCTTTCAGGATCGTCTTTTCCTTGAACATCGATTCCATTTCAACGAAACATTGCGGAAGTGCGAACAGACCGACCATAAGGGGAATGAACGCGACCCCGCTAAGCAGTTCGGTACGTCCGAAGGTAAACCTGGGGATTGCCGAAATCGGATCCAGCCCTATCGAGGCAATGATCAATCCGAAGAAACCAGCCATGAGGCCCTTCACGATATTCTTGTTTGATATGCTTGCGATTATGGAGAGACCGAACACTGCGAGTGCGAAGAATTCGGGAGCGGCGAACCGCAAGGTGAACTTGGCAAGGATCGGAGCTATGGTGATCAGCAAAAGCACGCTGATGACACCACCGATCGAGGAAGACAATGTGGAAGTCGCCAAAGCCTTGCCGGCTTGGCCCCGTTGTGCCAAGGCATAGCCGTCGAACGTAGTCGCCGCCGCGGAAGGTGTTCCGGGAGTATTGATGAGTATCGCCGTGATGGATCCACCGTAGATCGCGCCACAATAGACGCTCAACAGGAGTGCGAAGCTCATCTTGGCTTCCATGCCGAAGGTTACGGGTAGCAATACCGCCATCGCCATGGTCGAAGTGAGACCTGGCAATGCACCGATGGTGATACCCGAAACCACCCCGAAAATCATGAGGAGAAACACCATGGGATTGCTGAAGACAGACATGAGACCTTGCATAAGGTTACTAAACATATAACACCTCAGTAGAATAGTAGGCCGCTGGGAAGCGGGATATTGAGCACATTTTGGAACATGAAGTAGATGAGCAACGGGGCTACGATCGGCTCTACGATCAGGACAATCTTGTTCTTGACCTTGAAATAGAACAGGAAGGCTACGTTCATCGCAACCATCGCAATGATGAATCCGAGGAAAACCATCAGGACGACCGAGAGGAACAGTATCGACAGGCCGATGCCGACCATCTTGATGTTGCCGGGTTCGAACATCTTCTTCCGGTCTTCCTTCTTCTCCGTGCGCGCCTCATGGAAATTCGTGATGATCAGGATTGTACTCAGGACGATGATCCCATAACTCAGCATCCGGGGAAACATGGGTGTACCCATAGTCAGCGGCTGGCTCTCGGAAACGGGGATTCCTGCCGATAGGACCAGCACAAAGATAGCAAACAGTATAAAGAACAGGGCCACTATGATATTAATTCTTGCCATATACCTACCTTCTCACATAGATAATGCGATACCTTGCGTCAAACCGCAAGGTATCGCTTGAATCCAACAGTACTTATTTCGACAACATCTTTGTGGTCGCGACATCCTGCTCTTCCATGAAGGTCCAGAAATCGGCGCTTGACTTGAAGTCGATATTGAAGGCTGCCTTCTTCATGAAGTCCTTGAAGCCCTGTTCGTTGGCGGCTTTTGTGAAGGCGTCTTCAAGAATGGCGATAACTTCTTTCGGAGTTCCCTTGGGAGCGGCAAGACCTCTCCACGAACCCATCTGCGCATCGATTCCCAATTCTTTCAGGGTCGGTACGTTCGGGATCGCATCAAGTCTCTTCTCGGACATGACTGCGAGAGGAATGAGTTCGCCGGCATCGATCTGGCCCTTGGCTTCTCCGACGTTCACAATCGCGAAGTCCACGTGGCCACCGAGAACCGCGGGTACACGTTCGGCTGCACCACCATACGGAATATCCTGGTGGATGACACCGGTCTGGGCTTGGATGGTCAACAGGTAGAAGTTCGGGTTCTCACCGCCAGACTTGTACGAATCGTCGTTCAACATCTCGACAACATCCAGGTTGGCGTTCTTCTTGGCGACGACAATCGTTCCGGGATCGTTGTTGAACATGAGGATCGGTTCGAACTCCTTGTATCCGACAGGACTCAAGTTCATGATCGAAAGGTTGACGATATTGGGTGCGAACATGGTGAGGGTATATCCGTCGGGACGTGCCTTCGCAGCTTCTGCCCAACCGACCGCTCCACCACCACCAGTCTTGTTGATGATTGTGATGGGTTGTCCCAAATAGGGTTCCGCAAACTGTGCGATGGCACGTGCCACAGCATCCGTTCCGCCACCGGCCGCATACGGGACGATTATCTGGATATTTCTGTCAGGAAATGCCGATTCTTGTGTTCCGTTGGCGAACACAGATACAGAAACAAGCGCGAGACAGATGAAAAGGACTAACAATTTTCTCATGATTCCGCTCCTAATATTTTTTTTGGATTCTATGAATCCTTTTTACCGTTATAACCACAGCCGACCTGTGGTCCCTTCCGCGGATACCACGTCCACGGCTCTCCGAGACCCTTCAAAACATTTCTTCATCCGCTATGCCGTACCTCCTCTTCAGTTGGCAAGACCATAGTGCCGGTGATGCCAGGATTAAACAGGGTGACGATTCCCCCTTCCCTCCAATACCGATTGGATATTGTCTATAGCCATGCCGAGCATGGTCAGGATCGCTTCTTTGGTGGCTGCGCCGATGTGGGGGAGGATGATGAACCGCTCATCTTCTATAAATGGTGAATCGAACGGCGGTTCCTTCTCGAAGACATCGGTAGCCACTTGGGAAACCTGGCCGGATTGGACTGCAGCGTACAACGCGGCTTCATCGGCGATACCTCCCCTGGCCATGTTCAACACATACACACCCCGTTTTGTCTTCGCCAGGAACTCGGCATCGACGACATGTCGTGTCGAGGGGAGGAGCGGGAGGTGGATGGAAATGAAGTCCGATTTCGCGGCGATTTCATCCAGCGAAGCATAGGTGACCCCATACCCTTTGGCCGTCTCTGCGTTCGGGAAGACATCGTAGGCGAGGATTTCCACCTCGAACGGCTGCAAATACCTGGCCAATTGCTTGCCGACATTGCCGAAACCCAACAACCCGACACATTTTCCACGCAATTCGAATCCGACTTCGGGTGCCCACACCTTGTTTCGCAGGTTGTTGCACAGGTTTTGCGTATTCCGGGCCATACCCAACATAAGGCCGAGGGTAAGCTCGGCGACCGCATTGCTGTTGGATCCTGGGCAGTTCGATACTTCGACCCCATACTTGCGTGCTGCCTCGCGGTCGATGTTGTCGACTCCGACGCCAAGCTTGCTCACCGCCTTCAGCTTCTTTCCAGCTGCGAACACAGCTTCGGTAACCTTTTCCAGATTGATCACATATCCATCGACGTGTGCGACCGCTTCGCAAACAGCCTGCTCGCCCATCGGTTCATCCCGGTATACGGTTTTGAACGAATAGCCCACATCGTGTGCGCGCCGAGCCAGATATGGAGAGACGATTTCCTTGAGATCGGTCGGTAGTACAATCAGAATTTCCTTAACAGCCATATAATATCCTCATTATCACATCAATTATCTTAGAATTTTCCGATCCTCGTGCCCTGTCGGATCGCTTGACGAAATTTAAACGTTTAACACTCAAATTTTAATCGTTTAACTCTTACACATAAAAAACAACCTGCTCTCCCTGTTATACTTGGATTAGCATCCGCAAGATTTCCGAACCACCAATTCAGGTTCGAAGGCGATTGTTCGGGGAGGTTCTTGCCCCCGGTTCTTGACCAGACCGATGATCATTGACCCGATCGCCTGCCCCATCTCGTACATCGGATACCGCACGACTGAAATCGGCGGGTCCACTATTGTCGCCCATTGGGTATCGTCATATCCCAGGAATGCGATATCGGCAGGAATCCGATACCCAGCATCCTTGAGGTACTGGAACGCTCCCAGTGTCAGTGCATTGTTGCTGGTGAAGACCGCATCGGGTTTCGGAGAACGTTCCATCAGTTCCTTCATCCCCTGGTAGCCTTCGGCAACAGTAAACTCCCTGATGCTTATGTAGTTGGAATCGACCTCACGACCGCTTTCCAACAATGCTTCCTTGTAGCCGAACAAGCGGTCGCGTCCGACATTCAGATGTTGGGGTCCAGCCAGTATGGCTACCCGCTTGTAATCATGCCCGATAAGGTGGGCAGTCCCCACATACGCCGCCTTGAAGTTCTTGACCTGCACCTTGTTGTATTGGTCGGAGACGGGGACACGGTTGAAAAACACCAGCGGTGTATCGATATGTTCGAAATGCGACTCCTCGCTTCCAGCCAGCGAGACCATAAGGCCTTCGATCCGACGGCTGAGCAGGACCCGCAGGTTCTCACGCTCAAGGTTCGAGTCGGAGTTGGTCTCGCACAAGATCAGGTTGTAGCCGTTTTCGGCGAGGGAGTCCTCGATTCCCCGAACCACCGGGGGGAAGAACGGGTTCGCTATGTCGGAAATCAGCAGACCGATCAATTTCGTGTCCTGCATCTTGAGACTCTTGGCAAGATTGTTCGGAATATAGTCGAGCGATTCGATCACGTCGAGAATTTTCCGTTTGGTCCCTTCGCTCACATTTTTCGTATTGTTGATCACATTCGAAACGGTGGCAGTCGATACTCCGGCAATTGCGGCCACATCCTGCATTGTGGGCTTTTTCTTCACATCAACTCCCCTATCGCTTCGTGTTAATCGTTTAAATCGATTGTAAGTCGGGAATTTTCAGTTGTCAAGGAATATTTTCATCTATTTTTACCACCGCTTCCTTGACTGGAAAAATAGTCCCGATGCATTTGTGGCCCACTCATCCGGCAGAAATGGGAACGGCAGGATCGTTTCCAACCCTGCCGTATGTTCAAGCTCTTCCGGTCCATCTATGCGAACCGACCTGTCTGGTTTCTATTTGGCGTTGCCCTTCATGGTATCGCTGAGACTGAAGTAGATCGCACCCACATCCTTGTCACCGTATCCTGCATCATCGGCCGCATGGAAACTCTCTGTGAGCGCATCGAGGATTGGAAATCCACCAACCGAGGCGAACAGGTCCCGGTTGTAGCGAAGATCCTTGTAAGCGAGCCCAAGGGCAAAGTTGACATCGAACTTGTCCTGCATGATCCGGCTCATCATCATGTTGAAGCCCCAACTGTTGCCACCGCTACTGCCGATATATTCGTTTACCGCTTCACGCGAGACACCCATCTTCTCCATCAGGATATCCACCCCGGCTGTCGCGGCCTGACTCAGGATGGCAAGGAAATTGTTCATCAGTTTGACAGCATTCCCACTGCCATGGTCTCCCGCATACACGATTTTTGCCGAGATAGTCTCGAGCAATGCCCGATGCTTCTCCAAGACTTCCTTCCTACCGCCCACGACAAGCTTGATCGTGCCTTCGTCGGCCTGCAGCGGTCCACCGGTCATGGGTGTATCCAACATCTCGATTCCGTTTTGTTCCAATTTCGCCGCAACGCTTCGGGTCGAATCGGGGTGTGCCGTGGAGAAATCCAGAACGCATCCGACCTTCCTGTCGGTACAAGCCACAAGACCGGAAGCACCCAGAAGAATCTGCTCGACCGTAGGAGAATCGGGCAGGCACGTGACCAATATATCGGCCGAGGCAAAGACCTTCTGGATATCCCCGGTCAAGTCCACATCGGCACCCCTCAGGTATTTCACCACTTGGTCCGCCTCGTCTATCTTCCGCTTGTACACCAGGACAGTGTATCCAGCTTTCCTGAGATTCTTCGCAATCCCCTTCCCCATCGCTCCAGCACCTATTACGCCAATTGTCTGCATGCTCGCTTCTCCTTATTCCTTTGTGGTCCGCGTCCATCGGTGCCTACCAGGTGGAGCCACATTGATATACCGGACCTGTTTTTTCCAAAGTACAGCAAAAGACAAATCATTTACAGTGGCTTCGGCAAACAACATCGGTGCCGCCGGGACTCGTCGGGTTATCCGCACCAAGCTTCCCACCTTCCGCCGGACATGTCCACAACCCTGCTTTTGTTCTGTCGAATCGGGATTGTTTACAAGTTGACACTCGTCTTCCGGTCGATTTCCCTTTTATGGATAACCGAGGGAATCGTGATGCTGCTTAAACACCTAGGATAATCGTTTAACCATTTATTATGAATTCACGACTAGTAATTTTTTGACTTGTAAAATATGTCATACTTTACCCTATTCCTATTTGCTAATAGGATTTGGTTAAAATTTAACCAAATATTTTTCTTGACCGGCTGGGATTTTCCTCCTAGGATGTTGAGTAGATGATAACCGTTTAACCATTCAGAAGGAGGCACGATGAAGTCGTCGATCAAAGAAGTTGCACACCTCGCGGGTGTATCTGTAGCGACAGTTTCATATGTGCTCAATGGAACCAAGAGGGTCCGTCCGGAGACGGAAAGACGGGTCATGGACGCCGTTCAGAAATTGAACTACCAGATCAATCCATTGGCACGCAACTTCCGCAAAGGTGAATCGAAACTCATCGGATTCGTGGTGTGCGACCTTTCGAACTATTTCTTCCAAGATGTCGCGCACGGCCTGGAGGCCCAGTTGGCAAAACATGGCTACCGATTGATCCTCATCGATTCCAAAGAGGAGAAGTCGATCGAAATGGAGAACGTGCGGAACCTCTTGGCAAGTTCTGTCGACGGCCTGGTCATTGCCCCCACAACCGAAGACTGCTCGTACTTGAAGTTCATGCTGGCCAACCATTCCATACCTGTCGCCTTCGTCGACCGGAGACCGATCGGATTCGAAAGCGACATGGTCCTTTCCACGAATGAGGATGGAGCCTACGAAGCTGTACGGCATCTGATTGCCAAAGGGCATCGGGAAATCGCGTTCGTTGGTTCGCGACTCGATTCCACCATGGCGGAACGTGCCGAGGGATACCGGAAGGCCTTGCGGGAAGCCGGCATACCGGTGAACGCCAACTATATCCGTTTCGGTGACAGCCTATCGGTTTCGCAACGGGACCATCGCCACGGGGCCGTCTACAAACACACCTTGGAGTTGCTTACCAAGCACGATATCACCGCCCTGTTTTCCGGTAATACGTTGGCTACGGTGGGAGCTTTCACGTGTCTGATGGAATTGAATATCAAGATTCCGCAGGATATCGCGTTCATCACCTTCGACGACTCGTTCTGGTTCACCATGACCACACCCGGTCTGACTGCCATATCGCAGTACCCCGACCAGATCGGCGACGTCGCCGGAACAATGATATGCGAGCGTTTGGTCGACGCCCGCAACGGAGTAGACAGACCACCCCAGTTGCGGCGGATCGCGACGCAAATGATCATACGCAGCTCTTGTTGAACTATCGGTTGAACCCGGTCCGTATGGACTGGAATATCATAAGGAGGAAACATATGAAAAGGAATGCATTTGTTCTGGTTTTGATTGTCTCGTTCCTCGCAATAGGTACGATGGCATTCGCCGGCGGTGCTCAGGAAGCATCGGGTCCGGTTACCATCAATATTGCACTGGCGAACAATCCGATCTCGCAGGCCATGGCCAAACTCGTGCAGAGCGAGTACAAGGCGGAGGGAGTTGTCGTCAACGTATCGGTCTTGCCCGAGAACGACCTGCGCCAACGGCTGACCACTGAAGCCTCTACCGGTGGAACAACATACGATATCTTCTACATCGGCCCCTACGAAGCCCAGACTTGGGCCCGCAACGGCTGGTTGGAGAACCTGGAACCGTATTTCGACAAGCTCTCGTCTGAAAGGGCCGCATGGTACGATCGCAACGACCTGATCAAGGGTATGGCCGATTCGCTCGCACTTGACGGCGAAGCATTTGGCCTGCCGTTCTATGGTGAAAGCTCCTTCATCATGTACAACAAGGAATTGTTTGCCCAGAAGGGTCTCACCATGCCAATGGAACCGACGTGGGACCAGATTTATGAACTCGCCAAGAAGATTCACGATCCATCCAAGGGGATAGTCGGCATGACTATGCGCGGTGCTCCAGGTTGGGGAATGAGCGGCGCACCGTTCGTGACCATGGTCAATGCATTTGGCGGGCGGTTCTACGACATGGATTGGAATGCGACTGTCGACACACCGCAACAGCGTGGCGCATGGCAGATGTACAAGAAGATCCTTCGTGAAGCCGGACAGGCCGACATCCTCTCCTACACCTACAACGAGTGTATCGCACTCATGGCATCCGGCAACGCCGGTATCTATTACGATGCGACTTCCATCGCTCCTCCGCTCGAAGCTGCGGATTCCAAGATCAGGGGCAAAGTCGGTTACGTAATGGCACCCCACCAGGCACTCAAGTCCAACACCGCATGGTTGTGGAACTGGTCCATGGGAATCAACCCGAAATCTTCCGCTGCCAAGAAAGCCGCAGCCTTCGACTTCATGCTCTGGGCAACAAGCAAGGACTATGTGAAGAAGACCGTCGAACTCGATCCGACCGGCTCCAGCACACCACCAGCCTCCCGCTCGTCCACGTATGAACTCCCTGTCTATGCAAAGGCACCCTATGCAGCCATGACGCTCAAGACACTGGAAGGCATGGACTTCACCAAACCGACTCTGGAACCTGTTCCCTATGTCGGACTGCAGTACATCGCTATTCCTGAATTCGCCGATGCAGGAACCAAGATGACCGAATATCTCGCCGACTATGTGGTCGACAAGATTTCCCTCGACGAAGCCATCCGAAAGACCCAGGAAGTCTTCGAACAGGTCGCAATCGACGGTAACTACAAGAAGTAGTCGGTCTTCCCTTCCGGGGGAATCGCATAATCGTCCGGAGTCCCCGCACGGGGGCTCCGGAAACTGTGTCCTATGGAAATAACCTTATGAAAACACGAAAGACTGAATACAGATTCTTGATGCCAGCCATAGTAGTGGTCGCTATCATGACGCAATTTCCATTCCTGCTCACGGTGATCTTCTCCACATTGCGTTGGAACCTTTCCCGTCCCGACCTGCCGCGGACCTTCAACGGATTCGACAACTACCTGTACTTCCTGAAAATCGAATCCTTGCAGCACATACCGGAATTCTTCAGCATCCTATGGCAAACGGTATTGATCACCGGAGTGACGCTCCTGCTCTGCTCGGTGGTCGGATTCATCCTGGCATTGTTGCTGGACCATGAGATTCCCGGCGTCAATATCGCCAGGACACTCATGCTTGGACCATTTTTCGTCATGTCCACAGCAAGCGGTGTCATTTGGAAAACAACCATCTTCAACACCACGTTCGGCTGGTACGGTGTCATTGCCAAGGCTTTGGGTGCCACTCCCGTCGACTTGGTAAGCTATCATCCCATTGGCGTGATAATCGTCCTGTTCACGTGGCAATGGATGCCATTCTTCATATTGGTGCTGTTGGCCGGACTGCAGGGAATTCCACAGGATCTGGTCGATAGCATGCGCATAGACGGGGTCAGTTGGCTCCAAGGGGTATTCAAGATCAAACTACCATTGATCATGAACCACATGCGTGTTGCAATCATGCTCGGGTTGGTATTCTTGATCAAGGAGTTCGGATTGATCCTCGTCACCACCGCCGGTGGACCTGGAACCAGATCCTACACCCTCCCCTATGCAGTGTATATGCAGGTCTTCAGTGCCAACAACGTTGGTCGCGCAAGCGCCTTGGCCGTCATGACAGTCGTGTTGACCCTGATCCTTGTCAACCTGCTGTACCGGTCCATAGTCAAGCGCAACGCCCGATATAGCTGATCAAGGAGGTACCCGGCATGTCAGAAAAAACACTCGTACAAGTACAGAGGACCATAAGGATGCGACATCTGTGGAAAAAGATCCTCATGACGGCACTCGTCTATGGAATCGCGATCGCCTATTTCTTCCCGATCCTCTATATGTTCCTCTCGGGATTCAAGACCGAGCAACAGGCGGTCATGCCTGCCATCTTCTTCAAACCGACTCTGGAGACCTATCGAAAGGTCCTGAGCGATCCGACCATGTACCAGTACCTGCGCAACTCCCTGTTCCAGGTGATCGTGGGAACCGGTTTCAGCCTCCTGCTTGGAGTTCCCGCATCGTTCGCCCTGGTCTTCGGACGGTTGAAGCATCCCGAATCGAACGGCAAGTTCTACCTTTGGTTCATCACCACCATCCTGCTGCCACCGGTCGCTGTGTTGATACCGCTGTTCACCTGGTACCAGCAGTTGAATTTGATCAACACGCCATACGGCCTCATGATGGCCTATGTGGGATTCCACACCCCGATTGTCGTATGGATGGTCCACTCCTTCTTCTCCGATCTTCCTGGAGAGATATTCGAGGCCGCTGAAATCGACGGATGTTCGAAACTCCAACAACTTACCCGCATAGCGATTCCATTGGCTCGGACAGGTATCATCTCCGCCGGATTGCTCGTAGCGGTATTCATTTGGAACGAATTCTTCCTCGGGTTCAATCTGACCGGAAATCCGACTGCGACACTTCCCGTCTACATGTCGCGGTTCAGGGAACAGCAAGGTATGTTCGTCGCCCAGCTCTCGGCATCGTCTACCATAGCGGTGTTGCCCGCCATCATCCTCGGATGGATGACCCAAAAGGCATTGGTCAAAGGCCTTACCATGGGAGCGGTCAAGGGATGACAACAGCGATCCTGGTCTTCGATATCGGTACCACAAGTGTCAAGGCTGCCCTATTCGACGATTCTGGCAGCCCCATAGCCTCCGCCTCGGTGCCGTACGAAACCGAATACCCCCAGTCCGGTTGGGCACAACAACATCCGAACCGGTTCTGGGAAGCCGCGGTTGCGGCTTCGAGGACCTTGATACAACGTTGTGCGGCAACGAACTCCCATATCGTTGCGATCGGATTGACCGGACACATGAACGGTTGTGTGTTGGTGGACCACCAGGGAAATCCCACCCATCCGGCACTTATCCATGCGGATTCCCGAAGCACCAAGGAATGCGATAGGCTCGAACGGCTATGGGGACAACAGGAGATCTATCGAAGGACAGGGAACCGTATCGACGAACACCTGTCCCTCCCCAAACTCATGTGGCTGCAAAAGCATCGCCAGTCGGCGTTTTCCAAGAGTTCCTGGTTTCTCAACGCCAAGGACTACCTCCGCTTCAAATTGACCGGCCTTCTGGGTACAACCGACTATTCGGATGCCTCATTGACCGGCGCTTTTGCCCAACAGCGGCATATGTGGGACAACGAAGTACTCGAATCGCTCGAGCTGCCGCTCCACCTCTTTCCCCAGCCCAAGGCGTCGACAGAACTGGATGGCACCCTGTGCAGGGAATCTGCGATTATGCTGGGTCTGACCGCGGGGATTCCGGTCTCGGTTGGTGGGGGCGATGCCGCTTGTGCCACACGGGGAGCCGGTGTGCTGGGAAACAGACAAGCCTATGGTGCAATCGGATCGAGCGCGTGGATATCCACCTTGACCGAAAACCCGGTGCCGGACAAATGCATGCGGATGCAACATTTTCTCGACCTCGAAGGTCGACTGTACAATGTCTGCGGCACCGTGCAGAGTGCCGGAATCGCCCTCGATTGGATCCGCCACCTGCTCGGAGAAACTCCTTCGGAAACCTTGAACTCCTACGAGATATCCGAAGAGCTTCTCCGTACAGTTCCGATCGGAAGTTCGGGAGTATTGTTCATCCCCTATCTCATGGGCGAACGGACACCACATTGGGATGCGAATGCACGCGGCGCGTATATCGGACTATCACTCTCGACCGACAAACCGACGCTGCTCCGGGCAACCTATGAAGGCGTCGCATTCGCTTTACGCGACTGCATGGACGTGTACGGGGAACTCGGTATCGATATAGAGGGCTTCACGTTGCTTGGCGGTGGAGTCCGAAGTCCCTTCTGGCAGGAGATCATAGGAGAGACTCTGGGAATCCCATTGTACCGGCATCCGTACCCGACCCAGGCCACCGCACTCGGCGCTGCGTTGGCTGCCGGAGTCGCTGTCGGCATGTGGAAGGATATCCCCGAAGCCATTGCCAAGACAACCAAGGAGTGCGAGCAGGTCTTGCTGGACCACGACCGGATGCGCGCCTATGGCAAGGCATACCAAGTCTATGAACGGGTATACCCTTCCCTGAAATCGATCTACAGGGATTTGGATACCATTCGCAATACGATAGTAGAGGAAAGGAAGAAGGAGGTCTTCATATGAACATGCGGGCATTGGTCATTGAGAAGCCGGGTCTGGCGACAGTCAAAACGGTACCTGTTCCCCCAGTAACCGACAATGATGTGAAAATCCGTGTTGTCGCATCGGGTATTTGTGGAACCGATATCCACATCTACCGGGGAGAGTACTTGGGAACGTATCCGGTGATTCCCGGCCATGAATTTTCTGGTGTTGTCGAGGAAGTCGGCAAGAACGTCACCAGGTTCAAGGTTGGCGACCATGTTGCAATCGAGCCCAACATCAGTTGCGACAATTGCAACAGTTGCCTGAACAACCGGCAGAATTTCTGTGAACATTGGAACGGAGTCGGCGTGACCCTCCCGGGCGGCATGGCTGAGTATGCGGTCGTACCCGAGAAGGCAACCTTCCCCATCGGCAACATGCCCTTTGAAACCGGAGCATTTGTCGAACCCCTCTCATGCGTATTGTACGGCGTCGAGCGTACCCGCTTCAGGATCGCAGACTCTGTGCTCATCCTCGGGGCCGGACCCATCGGACTGCTCCTGTCCCAAGCCATCCAGTTGCAAGGTGCCAGCAGCATCACACAAGTCGACAGGAACGAGAAACGCCTGGAACTTGCCAAGGCGTGTGGTGCATCAAGGGTCGAAAGCTCTCTGGATTCGTTGCAAGAGGATGCCTACGATGTCGTGGTCGATGCCTCCGGAGCAACCTTCCTCATGGAACAGTCCATCCGATTCGTACGCAAAGGTGGTACGATCCTGCTCTTCGGGGTGCCGAACAAGGATGCCCGCCTCTGCCTGCCTGCCTTCACGATCTTCGAGAAGGGGCTCTATATCCTCTCGAGCTTCACCTCGGTGCGCAATTCCACCCAGGCGACCGCTTTGCTGGAAACCGGCAGGATCGATGTCTCGAAACTGGTCTCGCACCAATTGCCGTTGGAGGACTTCGCCCGAGGCATAGATATCTTGGAGAAGGGAAGCGAAGGGGTCTTGAAGGTGCTGATCAAACCATAGCGTCGCGAACCCGAGCAGTAAGACAAGAGGGAAAGATATGGAAACCAAGAGATTTTCGGGAAAGAGTATCGTGATCACCGGAGGGGCGGGTGATATCGGATTGGCCACAGCGATCCGGTTCGGAAACGAAGGTGCCGGTGTCGCGCTGATCGATGTGAAGGATATGGCTTCGGCCAAAGCGAAGGTACGGCAGACTGGAACGACAGTGAGAACCTACACGTGCGATGTGACCGATTACACACAAGTCGAGCGGACAATGGCGACCATAGCCGGAGATTTCGGCAGTATCGACATGCTGTTCAACAATGCCGGTATCCAAGGACAGTTCAAGCAATTGCACACCTATCCGGTCGATGATTTTGCCCAGGTGATCAACATCAATCTGATCGGCGCGTTCCACGTACTCCGTGCGGTTGCGGTCCACATGGTCGGACAGAAGGGCGGAACCATTGTGAATACGGCGAGCATGGCTGGAGTCGACGGTCCGGTGAACATGGTAGCCTACGGAGCATCCAAATTCGCCATGATCGGTATGACACAAACCGCTGCCAAGGATCTTGCGCCTTTCGGTATCCGGGTCAATTCGATCTCGCCCGGTTTCATGGGGCCTGGATTCATGTGGGATCGTCAAGTCGACTTGCAGGCAGCGGTCGGCTCGCAACATTACGATACGGACAGGAATGTTGTTGCCAAGCAGATGATTGGTGCGGTTCCACTTCGGCGATACGGGAATATCGAAGAAATCCCAGGGACCGTGGCATACCTCATGAGTGGGGATTCCAGTTATGTGACTGGCGTGAACATCAAACTTTCCGGCGGCATCTGATAGGAGGAATGGAATGGCACATATCATGAAGAGATTCGGACTGGAGGGACGTACGGCACTGGTGACCGGAGGTGCCCAAGGCATCGGCAAAGCCTATTGCGAGGCATTGGGAGAAGCTGGAGCCAAAGTGGCGGTCGTCGATATCAACTTGGCCGCAGCGGAAGAGACTGCCCACGAACTGGAGAAACGGGGAATTGTCACCATTGCCATCGGAACCGATGTGACAAACCCCGATCAGGTGGACAAGATGGTCAAGACGGTGGTTGAGATCTGGGGGAGTCTCACGATCGGTGTGAACAACGCCGGAATGGGGCTTTGGCGCGAAGCTATGACAATGCCTTTCGACCAATGGCGCAAGATACTCTCGTTGAATTTGGATGCGGTGTTCCTCTGCGCACAAGCCGAGGCACGGGAAATGGCTCGCACCGGATACGGTAAGATCATCAATACCGCATCCATGTCCGCCCATATCTCCAACACACCCCAAAACCAATGTGCCTACAACGCTTCGAAGGCAGGAGTATTACACCTGACAAGAAGTCTTGCGGCCGAATGGGCTCCCCGGCAGATTTGTGTCAACAGCATCAGTCCCGGATATACGAAAACCGATCTGGTGGACAAGTTGCTTGAGACACCGGAAGGCAAGACGATCCTGCCAAAGTGGTTGGAACGGATTCCGATGGGTCGGATGGCGACCACAGGAGATTTGCAGGGTGCGGTCGTCTACCTGGCTTCCGAGGCGAGCGACTACATGACCGGTGCGGACATGTTGATCGACGGGGGCTATTGCGCCTGGTGACTGGGATTTCCCCCTCGCCTCATACGGTATGGGGAGACTGGCTCCACCACCAGGTGGATGCCGGTCTTAATTCCCCAACGAAACGAGGGTAGCGGAACAATTACTATTGTTCCATTATCGAGTGAGTGCAGGGAACATAAGGGGAGAAACCCCGTCCCTTGGGGTTGCGATACCTTTTATTTTCATTTTTACCCTTCTTTCCTCCCCGGTTATCGCCTATAATCAAGCCAGTGGCCTACGCACCCGTTGCCCGGAGAAAAGGTAGCATAGGCTTGGTGTTCACAAACAGCCAGGAGGGACAAGCCATGCACATCGCCGGAGCCGGTTGTTGTCTGATCGACTCGATCTACATGCATTGCTCATATACGGACGAAGCTTTCAAGAAGCTTTGGACCAGACAACGGGGAGACGGAGGCCTGATCGAAGGTGGTTTGGTCTTCAGTGAGGACTTGGAGCGATTTGCCGACAAACCGTACAGGCAGATTCTATCCGAGCTCGTCGGCGACAGGGAGCCCGATGTCGTCAATCTCGGCGGTCCCGCCGTTGTCGCGCTTGTCCATGCGGCCCAGATATTGGCACCACACCATGTGGAGGTCTCGTTCTACGGAGCGGTCGGTACCGACACCCTCGCCAAGCAGGTGGAGGATGCCACAGGCCCCAGCCCTTTGCATATGCACCTGAAGGAAATTCCCGACCATCGTACCGCGACAACCGAGGTATTCGACGACCCCTCGGCACGACATGGCAAAGGCGACCGTTCGTTCATAAATACTATTGGAGCCGCCGGGTTCTTCGGTCCCCACGATATCCCCGAGACCTTTTACGACGCAGAGGTCGTGTTGCTTGGAGGAACCGCCCTCGTACCCCGGCTTCACGACGGAATGCACACCGTGCTAGAGAAGGCCAAACAACGGGGATGCTTCACCGTGGTGGGAACAGTCTACGATTTCCGCAACGAAAAGGCGAATCCAGACCTACCCTGGCCACTTGGAGATGCGTCGTCGTATCGGAATATCGACCTATTGATTACCGACGAAGAGGAGGCATTACGTTTGACTGGGACGCACCATGTCGACCAGGCCGCGCAGAATCTCATTTCCTATGGTGTGGGGGCACTGATAATCACACGGGGAGCCTTGGACATGCTGGTCTGGTCATCTGGCACCACGATACGGGCCTGCAAGCTCCAGCATCTGCCAGTAAGTGCCTATATGGATGCCAAAATGGCAGCCGAACCTTCGATTCGCAAGGATACGACCGGTTGCGGTGACAATTTTGTGGGGGGTGTCCTTGTCTCACTGGCATTGCAGCTGATCAAGGGGACGGATATCGATATGGTTGACCTGTGCGCGTGGGGTGCGGCATCTGGCGGGTTCGCCTGCACGTACCATGGAGGAACCTATCATGAACAGCAGCGGGGAGAAAAGGCCCGATTGCTGGAACCAGTAGTACATGCATACCGTGAATCGGTGGGAGCTGCAAGGTGAAGCCATTGTTTGTACAGTGGGGAGCAGGGAATATCGGAAGATCCTTCATTGGGCAGGTATTTTCCCGCAACGGGTATCGTGTCGTATTCATCGACATCGATGAAAAACTGGTCGAGACGCTGAATATCCACAAACGGTATGTCGTAGAAACCGTATCACGCGATGGTGCCGAACGACTGCAGGTCGATTCGGTATGTGCATTGCATGTCGGCCATACGGCAGAGATTGCCGATGCTATCGCCGAAGCCGACCTGATGGGGGTCTCTGTGGGCAAGAATGCTTGGCCAAGTATCGCACCACAACTGGCCCGTGCCATTGCACACCGACATACAAAGTATCCCGACAATCCGATCGATATTATCCTCGCTGAAAATATCCACAACGCAGCAGCCTTCACCGCATCCTTGCTATCGTCCCATCTACCGAAGGGATTCCCACTGGATTCCTATGTAGGTCTCATAGAGGCAAGCATCGGAAAAATGGTGCCGATCCAGAAGGCTTCCACCCCATTGTTGCTACGCTCGGAACCGTACAACGAGTTGCTGGTGGACAAGAGGGGGTTCCGCAATCCGATTCCAAATTTGAAGGACCTTCATCCGGTCGAGCCGATGCAAGCCTACATGGACAGGAAGTTGTTCATACACAATCTCGGGCATGCGGCGTGCGCATACCTGGGATATCTGGCCCACCCCGACCAACCGCTGATCGCACAAGTACTGGAAGATCCGAAGGTTTTCACCCATGTACGTAAGACCATGCTCCAATCCATGGAAGTGCTTTTGCACCTCTATCCCGACGTTTTTACCCGACAAGCATTGGAACGACATATCGACGATCTGCTCCTACGATTCGGCAATCGGGCTTTGGGCGATACAGTCTTCCGTGTCGGTCGGGATTTGAAGCGGAAACTTCACTTCGACGATCGAATCATGGGAATTATAATCCAGGCACAACGGATTGGGTTGGCATGGGACCGCATCGGTCATGTGTACCTGGCGGCACTGTCGTTCACCGCGGGAGATACGGACGGCAAGCAATTGCTTGCCGACCAGGTATTCCTGAAGGAACTGGGAAATCTGAAGCGCACGGAGATGATTTGCCACGCTGCAGGATGGAAAGACTCCGATTTGCCCGAAGACCTGTGCCGGACCATCTCGCAAGCTTTCGACCTCATCGGCCAGTGATCCATAGCAGCTCGAACCGCACCCGAACTCCAAGTGAATTGTTGGAGGCTCAGATCTCATCTTCCCATTGGCTCGGACCAAGGACGAGGTGGTCGAACACAAAGTCGCACCCTTCGCCGTTCGAGGGGGAGCAAGCATAGACGCCGACCGATATCCTGCCAGGATAGGCATGCAGATGGGCCATACGCATCTGGTTCCAGCTCTTTCCATTTGCCGAACTCTCTATGAGGAAATCAGCACCCTTCCCCTGCACGCGGTACCACATGCTCTGGACGCTGGCATCGATATCGACAGTAGCCCAATCCGAATACCCCAAATTGGTGACAACCGACCCGAGGCGGGAAACTGTTTTCGATTCGGCTTCGATACCGATCTTTATCCAGTTCTCCATATCGATACGGAGCATGATCCCACCCTGGTCGTACCTGTTGCACGGTTTGCCGGAGCAACGCACGACCAGCGAGAAGTCCTCTTCCACGTCCGTAAGCAGGCAGTGCCCGTTATCCCGTCTGAAACCATAATGGGTTCCTTGCCAGAAATCGGTCTCCGCTTGGGTGGAAACACTCAGTGCGGCATCGTTCCATTCATGCTTCGGTTCGTGCAACCAGATCCAGGCTCTCCTCTTGTCGAACATGGCGGCCCTCCTCCTTGCCAGCTACAATTTTTCGCTGTTTGTTACAGATCACCAGTAAGACTACAATGCCTTCAGCGCCCTGTAAACAGGTTTCAACGACAAGCTTAGGGCATTACGCCTTTTTGACGAGTGTAAGGAAAAATTGCGTTGGACGGATTTCATACGTTCCCCAGAACTTCTGGTCTGCCGAAGGTCGTCCCTTAACCTCGACAACCGCATGGGTACGTAGCTGGCGGTACACGAATTCGCTGAACCGGGTGGCGAACACATCCGCATCATCATCCCCGATCTCCTTGAGGTAGGGAAACAATAGTTTCAATACTTCTATCGCAAATGTGCGCACCGGGGTCCATTGCCGCCCACTGTGCAGCAACAGGAGGAACAGGTAGTTCATCATGACCAAAGGCAACGTATCGATCTCGTCGAAGAACGCATAGAACAAATCCTCCAGACTCTCCGACAGATCCGCCACCCCGATATGTTGCGAACCGTTGGTAAGCACCTCGAACAAGGGGAACGCAGACATGGTATCTATCGAAAACAACTCACTCTCGTCCAACGGCAGACTCAAGAAGTCGTATTCCCGTGGTGCAAGCGGGGCTAGCCCCTGCAGCTCGAAATCACCTTCGATGGTCGTGATATCGAACATGTCATCGGGTATCTCAGCCCTCCGTCCCATGTTCTCAATGACTTTCGCCAATTCGGACACCACCGAAGCATCGACATCCATCCGCTTGCAACGCGCGTCCAGGTCAAACCGCAACGAGAGTTCCCGCGCATCGAGATACTCGTTCAATACAGCCCTGGATTTGGCCACATGCTCCAATTCCTTGAACAAATCCTTCGCCATGGGAGTGGCCTGCTGTTGCCAGGTCCGCCAGGGGAAAGCGAAATTTCCGATCTGTCCCGACACGGCAAAGACCGGCAACGATACACTGTGTTGGGGATCGAGGATCGTTTCAGGATCAACAACGGCAACTGTCGGAGCCACCAGATGCAAAAGTGAAATCCACGCAGATTGTGTGCTCGCCAACAGGGCGATGCATTGACGCTCGGAATCGACAAACAATGCCGCGATGGCAAACTCGGGAAATTGCCAACCGTTTCCGGATTCGTTCGCGAACCGCTGCAACTCGGGCGGCACTGGCAACGACCGCATCCGCTTGTCGGGACTGTCGAACACCATGCAATGGAAGCTACCACTACGCGAATGGCGCCACTTGCCCGGTATTTGCTTTGTATCAAAGTCGGCACCAATCGGGTATTCGTCCCAGTAGATGTCGATATATTCATCCTCGATCATCGATTCGTTGTGGAATGCAATGGAATCCAACAGGAGAAAATCGATGAAACGCCGATCGATGCTTTCGGTCATCGAGGTCATATCTACTGGTTCGCCGGAATCCAGTCCTGCGAAAAAAAACCTGATATCGTCGGAATAGACCGCTGAGAAAGCATGGTGGTAGCCGAAGGTCTGGTACCCTGCACCGTTGTACAGCACCAGTGCGATACGATATGGGAGCAAGAGGTATTCCTGTTCATCCACCAGCTTGTGCATGACGACAAACGGTGTGTCGGTGAAGTCTTCGACCGAGATTTCGGTCATGGGGAACGATTCCTCCATCGACACCATGCCGTACACCCACACAGCTGGATTGAGGACCAGGTGCGACAACAGACCCGCTTGCTCGTCGGACAATGTGGATTGGTTCTCCTGCAAGAACACCCGTATCATTTCGGAATTTGTCAGGATCCTCGAAACCACGTATTCGGTTCGTTTCTCGGCATACCATTCGGGATAGAACCGGGGTGAACCGGTATCGAATGCCAATGCGCCGATCTTCTCGAGTGTCGGAGAGATATCTTCGCGGTCTTCAGCCCAAGCCGACATGCTGGGGACCAGGGATCCGACCAGTTCGGAATAGTGTTCAAATAGTTCGGACGATGGTGTCGGTTTCATACCTCTGTATAACAATACGGACAGCCATATGCAACAGTCCCATTCTGATTTATTGTCAGAATTATCGACAACCGCCCGATATCACTTGTACAGCAGTGGCTTTCTCTGTCATTATCGGGCCATGGAACTTGTCATAGGCCAATTGCTCGCCCTGGTCACCGCGCTTTGTTGGGCTCAAAATTCCTTGATATACGCACATGTCGGGGCACAAGTCAGCTCCAACACCACCGCCCACATCCGCCTCTGGATCGCCTTGCCACTCATGTTGCTGGTACATCTGCTCTTCGAGGGCACATTGTTTCCCATCGGCATGGAAACCAATTCGTTCGTACTGATCGGATTGTCGGGGGTGTTGGGATTTTGCATCGCCGACTTGTTCATATTCAGTTCGTTTGTCCATATCGGTGCCCGCCAGACCATGGTGATCATGACCACCAGTCCCCTTTTCGGCGCATTGTTGGCATGGATCTTTACGAATGAAGTGCTCACACCGCTCCAGATCACCGGCATGGTGGTGACGTTGCTCGGTGTCGCATGGGTCGTTCTCGCCGATCGCAGTTCCGGGGTCGCCGGCGAACGGCGCAAAATACTCAAGGGAATCGCGATAGCCCTGGGAGGTTCATTGACACAGGCGGTCGCCTATGTCATGGCCGACAAGGGAATGACCGATAGTATCCCGGCAGTCTCGGCGAATGTGGTGCGGTTGACGTTCGGCCTGGGGGCTCTTATCGTATTCGCCACCGCACGCAAATCGTTTGTGCGAGACTTCTCACGTTTCACCGGAAAGGCAGGCCACAAAGCATTGGTGCTGATCTTGCTGGCGGCGATTGTCGGACCGGTCCTTGGCATCATACTGAACCTCCAAGCATTGAAGATGGCTCCGGTCGGGGTGGTGACCACCCTGTCCCAATTGACACCGGTCATGCTGTTGCCGCTGGAGAAATTTGTCATGAAACGACATATAACGCTTTCGGCAGTCATCGGTACGATGGTCGCGGTCGCAGGCTCGGCCCTTCTGTTTATCTGAGATGGACAAATCGTCCGCTGTGTCTTATCATAAACCATCCACCAGGAGAAAGCATAACCATGGAACACACGCTCTCATACGTCTTCGTAACCCCGTACACCATTGCCAAGAGTAGGACAGGTGGCGTAGTCAGCCGTCTGCTCAGCCGAATCGATCTGGAGCTGGTCGGGGCCCAGATGATCGCAGCCGACGCCTCGTTCACCTCCGCATATGCAAAAATCCTCAAGGACCAGGACGACCCGTTGAATCCGGGGGCATCGACCCTTTTGGGCTCATATGTGGAAAACAATATCGGACCCACAGGGTCACGCGCGCATAGGACGCTCATGCTGCTGTTCAGGGGAACCGATGCATGCAAGAAGTTGAGCGACATATGCGGAGCCTTGTATCCGGAGAACCGCAGCTTGGAGTCGTTGACCGGCGAGACCATCCGCGACACCTATGCGGATCTGATCGTGGATCCTAAGAATCCCAAGAAGGTCACCTACTTCGAACCGGCCGTCCTCACACCGCGCAACCAGGTGCACGCCGACAAGGTGCTCACCTTGCTTTCGAACTGGCTTCCGGGGCAACCGAATATCATCGAGAATGTGATATATCCGAATCCGGAGGATATCCAACGAACCCTGGTGATCATCAAACCGGACAACTGGAAATTCGCATCGTCCAAACCGGGGACCATCATAGACATGTTCAGCAGGACAGGACTGCGGATCGTGGGCATGAAGGTTCACCGCATGTCGATTTCCGAAGCACTCGAATTCTACGGTCCGGTGAGGGAGTCCTTGAAACAACGGCTCGCCCCGGTGTTCGGCCACAAGGCCAAGGACCTTCTGGAGGAACAGTTCAAGATCCGCCTCTCAGAACAAACGGAGGCTGTCCTTGCCCAGACTGTCGGTGTCGAATATGCCACGGACCAGTTCGAACAGATTGTCGAGTTCATGAGCGGCCAACGTCCTTCTGCATGCAAATTGGAGGAGATGATCGAACCTGGTTCGGTCAAATGCCTGATCATGGTATACGAAGGTGAACATGCAACGCAGAAGATTCGCGACGTGTTGGGCCCAACCGACCCGATGAAGGCTCCCGGTGGAACAGTACGGCGGGAATTCGGCAGCAATATCATGGAAAATACGGCACATGCTTCCGCGTCGGTCGAAAATGCCTTGCGGGAGATGGGTGTGGTCCGCTTCCACTCGAATCCGTGCGCCGAGATTATCCGCTCCTATCTGAACATGCGTTAGTGATCTGCAACAACTTGGTCTTGCGACCTACTTCTTCTGCCCGTAATAGGCGTTCGGACCATGCTTGCGTTGGTAATGCTTGTCGGTCAGGTATGACGGCAACGGCTGGGCGAGTGGATTCACCGCCAAGGTTATCCAAGCCATCTTGCAAACCTCTTCCAGCACCACGGCATTGTATACGGATGCGGAGGCATCTTTTCCCCATGCAAAGGGTCCGTGACCGGCAACCAATACCATCGGTTGTTCCATGGGATTGATCTGTTCGAACACTCTGGTGATCAAGACTCCGGTTTCGTATTCGTAATTGCGCTCCACCTGGTCTCGGCTCATCATGGGTGTGCACGGAATCGGCAAGTGGCTATGGTCGGCATGGGTGGTTCCAAAGACAGGCACCGATTTGCCGGCTTGTGCCCAACCGACCGCATGGGGCGAATGGGTGTGGGTAATCCCCCCGATCTTCGGGAATGCCCGGTACAGGACCAGATGTGTCTGCATATCGCTGGAAGGGCGCATGGAACCTTCCACAACCTCCCCGTCCATATCCAGGACGACTATATCCTCGACCTGCAGTTTCTCGTAGGGGACTCCGGAAGGCTTGATGGCAAATACTCCGGCCGACCGGTCGATCGCCGAAACATTCCCCCACGTGTAGAGCGCCAGATTCCTCTGGGGAATCTCCATATTGGCCTCCCAGACTGCTTGCTTCAGAGCATCGTACTGTCCCATATCGTGCCTCCTGTCTCTTATATGCACATTAAAAACGTATATTCATGGCCATCATGGTTGGCCCGACCGCTACACTGATACGATCATCTTGCCACGATGGAAGGAACTTCCAGGCAAGATACGGTACGGCAAACCCGAAGAACGATCCGATGGCCGCCCCTGCAAGGACATCGGTGACAAAATGGTTTCCACTTGCCACGCGCAAGGTTGCGGTCGCGGCGGCAAAGGTCCACGCCGCAATCGTCACAGGCATCCGGTAACGGCTGTCGGGGTATCGCAACGCGAACAGCGCATGGGTGAACGCAGCCCCAGTGAACGCCATGATGGAGTGCCCCGAGGGGAAGGATTCGTCATGGTCGTCCTCTCCCATGGGAAGGTATTCCGGCGAATCAGGGAAATATTCGTACGGCCGGATCCGTTCTATCGTCTTCTTCATCAGAATCCTGGTGCCGAAGGACAAAAGCGCGCTTGTTCCGTACAACAGCGATATTTCGAGCCACTCGGAGGAGGCTGCGACAAGGGCGAAGGCTGCCGGGGTGAAAAAGGAGATATACTGGGTAACATCGCTGGTTATGGACAACGGCTCCGAATAGGGGAACATGAACATGCTGTCAAAACCGTTGACTGTTGGAAGAGGCACCGGATCGGCGCCCAAGTGTCCTACCGCAAGGACCGACAGCATGATCAGGAGGATAAGGAAACAGCTTCTCTTGCCCACAGGAAACCTCCGGCATTGGGTGTGTTCACGGGATCGCGCATAGACAATCTAACATATTTATCGCATCGCACAAAGTGGTTTATCGTGTTACAATCGAGGCAGGAGGAGCACACCATGGAATACGTGATAGAATTGGTCGAAACCGAGAGAATGCCGTCGCTTTCGATTCGCAAGACCGTCACAGCGGACCATCTGCCACACGAGATAGGCTCCGCCTATGCGAGCATCACCTCATATCTGGCCGACCTGGGAATCAAGGAACCCGGGCAGCCCTACATAGCCTATTACAACATGGATATGCAGAATCTCGACGTCGAGATGGGGTTCGTCACCAATGCGGAATATCCGGGGTACGGCGATATCAATGCCGAAACCATTCCCGCGGGGAAATGGGTCTCGTTCATCCACAAGGGCCCCTACAAGGAAATGGGGCACGGCTATACGGCCGCCACCAAATGGATGCAGGAACACAGGTACCACGCCACAGGGATTGTCTATGAGTACTACTTGAATTCACCTGAGGCGGTAGCAGAGAGCGAACTCATGACGAAAGTGGAATTCCTGTTGCAGGCATAGCCGCCCTGGAGGAAATAGACCGGGGCTACCCCTCCAGGAAGCCAGTCTCCCGCATGTGTGAGAGGAGGAAATCGCGAGCTTGTGCGATAGCGCCTTCAGGATCGCGTTCCTTACCAGTCCACATCTCGATCAGCAGCGGTCCGCGATAATCGAGCTCCCGCAATACGGAGAACACCAGCTGGAAATCGACACAGCCCGTGCCGAAGGGAACTTCCTTGAACACGCCTTCCGTTGTAGCGGTCACAGCCAACGTATCCTTCAGATGGATGGCGGTGATCCAATCGAAGCCCAACCACAATTGCTGTGAAATATCGTTGCCCCAGGCTGAAAGGTTGCCGACATCGGGATATACCGAGGTCCAACACGAACGGAACTCCCGCTTCAGCTCCATGAACCGGTCGATTGTGGAAAGGTATGGGGTATCCATAATCTCGAAGGAAAGCATCACCTGATACCTCTTGGCCATCTGCTCGCAACGTGCGAACTGCTCGCGGAACAACCTGTCTGTCTCGCGATCCGACGGAGCATAATATTCGTCGTATCCGGCGACCTGGATCACCCTGATACCAAGGTCGAGTGCAAGCTGCAAGGCTTGTTCCATGATGCGCATCGCTGCGGCACGCACGTTCGGATCCTTGCTACCCAAGGGGAACCGACGATGTCCGCTCAAGCACATGCTGGGGACCGACACACCGCTTTCCAACACATCCCGAACAAATTGCAGCCGCCGTTCCTTAGACCACGTCAACCGCGCCAAGCGATCGTCGGTTTCGTCGACGGACATCTCGACAAAGTCGAAACCCAATCTTTTTGCCATGACAAGGCGTTCGCGCCATGAAAGGTCGTGGGGCAAAGCCTTTTCGTAGATTCCGAGGCGGAGGTCGGTTCGTGTCATGCTTGTTTCCTTGGGCAAGTGGATTCGCGTACCACCAACCGGGGTGGCAACAGGACCTGGAACTGGTCGATCCTTTCACCGCTGGTAAGCTTGTCGATATAATCGACAGCCTTCTCGCACAGCTCCTGGTACGGTTGGGCGATGGTGGTCAGGCTCGGATAGTACATCTCGGCGAATTGGACATCGTCCATGCCCATGACCGCGATATCCTCGGGAACACGGATTCCACGGCGACACAAGGTGGAAATCGCACCGGCCGCGATCAGATCGTTATGTCCCCACAGACCGTCGAACCCTATCTGTCCATCCAGGAACCTGGTCACTCCGGCAACACCATTCTCGAAGGTAAACTCCCCTTCGTGGACCATGGAGCGATCCAAAACCATACCATGCTTCTCCAGCGTATCGCGGAACCCCTGGTGCCGTTCCCGGCTCAAGCCGATCTTGAAGCTTCCGGTAATGGTGGCTATCCGCTTGCATCCGCACCCTACCAGATGCTCCGCGGCGATTACGCCGGCCTGGTAGTTGTCCAAGATGACATTGGGTATCTTCTCATTGTGGAATGCACGGTCGATCACGACCATGGGGGTGTTCGAGGAACGTGACATGTTCACCACATGGCTTTCATCGGAGACACGTGAGAAGATGATTCCATTGATCCTTTGGCGCAACAACATGTCTATCGCGACGGCCTCACGGGTATAATTGTTGTGGGTGTTGAAGATCAACAGGTTCAAGCCCCGTTTCGATGCGCTCTCCTCGATAAATTTGATTACCAGGTTGAACGAGGGGTGCGCAATCTCGGGAACCAGCAGGCCGATATTCTTGGTTGCCTTCAACCGCAGGCTTTGCGCAAGGAGATTTGGTCGATAATTGACGGATGCGATAGCCTCCTCGACGCGTTGCTTTGTCTCCTCGTTCACAAACATGGTACCATTTATGACACGCGAGACTGTCGACGGAGATACCCCCGCCAACGCAGCAACGTCTTTCAAAGAAGTCATGCGATCTACCTGCCTTTGTACGAAGGGACAGGGCTACCACCCTGTCCCCACACCTGTACCGTTAGAGTTTCAGGTCGGGATTCCCGGCACCGAAATGCTTGAGGATCACGATCGGGTCCGACTTGGACGGGTTTGTGATCCGCACCCCGGCCTTCGCGGCATCCTCGCTGACGAAGTACTCGTCGTAGGTAAGTTGCCCGAACCTGATCAGCGCCGGGGTCTCGATGTCCCACGTGCCGAATGTCCCGTGCCCCTGCACCACATACATGCCGTAGGCGGCGCTGTCGGTGATGGTCACGGAGGTTCCCGGGAACACCGTCAGCTCCTTCGCGCTGAACGCGCCCGACTTGTAGACGACCCATTTCTCTTCATACCCCAATTCGCGCATTTCCTCAACTGGTCTCACGGGCTTGGGTGCCATGAACCGGTGTTCGGCGAACAGCGGATCTACGTTCACCTCCCAGTCGATCACATCCAGCAGGTAGTCGTAGTCACCAACCTTCTCCTGCGGCGTGTTCTTCCACAGCAAATCTTCCCCGATAATCGCGTCGTTGACCAACGACTGGTACATCGCGAAGACATCCGAGGCCATCTGCGGCTCGTAGGTACAGAGACTGCCCGGTGCATGCAATACACCCGGCGGGACGTCCCAACCGGTGCCGGGCACCAGGCGGTACGCCGTAGACAGGTCGGTGATCTTGTTGTCCCCATGGGTGAAGTTCATAAGTGCTTCCTTCACCTGCCCACGGGTCACTCCGGGTTGCAATCCGAAGAAGGTATAGGGAAAATCCCCACCGTGGTTGTTCAATTGCGGCGGGAAGTAGTAGGCCTCGGGTTTGCCCATGGCCCCCACCTTGGCGGCGTGCTCGTCGCGGTGGTGGATATGGTGTGGCAGCGGCCCCTTGTTGTCGAAGAACTTGGAGAACATCGGCCATTTGCCGAACTGTTTCCAAAGGCGCTCGCCGATAAGGGCTCCCTTGAGCTCGTCGACAGCGTCGCGCAGCAGGAACTGCTTCGTCTGACCCTTGTCCTCGAACACGCAGAAGCTCAGCCCCTCGAACTCGCCGGTCAGCGGACCGTTGTCCGCGGGTGTCGTCGAGCTGAACCACCGTTCGTCGATTCCGCCACGGTTCCCTCCCAAAGCGTAATAATCGTCCGGATGCAGCTTGATCCGTCGTCCGGGTACACAGAACGAACGGGGAACCCAGTTCGGAGCCAGTCTGAATATGCCTTTGCCCTGCTCGAATGCCGCCTGAATGTCACTTTTACTCATTATTCTTTACCTCACTCAAAAATTATTAATTGGATTCAGCTCTAAGTCTGTCAAGGATAACCGCACCGATAATCAATCCACCTTTCACCACCTGTTGGAAATACGGAGAAATTCCCAGCAAGTTCATCCCGTTGTTGATGACACCGATCAACAGTGCACCAATCAATGTGCCGATGATACTGCCACGACCGCCTGAAAGGCTTGTACCGCCGATAACAACAGCGGCGATAACGTCCAGCTCATACCCTTGTCCGGCAACAGCTTCCGCAGAATTTAGCCGGCTGGTTAGAATGAGAGCGCTCACACTCGACATGACACCGACAATCACATAGACCATCGATTTATAGAAATTCAAATTGATACCCGAGAGCTTGACCGTTTCCTCGTTGCCGCCGATCGCATAGGTATATCGTCCTAGCCGGGTATGGTTCAGCACAAACCAGGCCAATGCCACCATTACGACGAATACAATAACCGGAACGGGGATACCCAACACATAACCACCACCGAGCTCCCTGAATTCAGGAGAGAATCCACTTATCGGGTAACCCTTGGTGTAAATCAATGTGACACCCCGGGCGATGGTAACCATACCGAGAGTAACCACGAAAGGCGCAATTTTTCCGATGGTCACCAACAATCCATTGATCAAACCGATAATTGCGCCGACCAGAATCGCAGCCAGAGCCGCAATGAGGGGAGCAACAGCATTGTTCTTCATTAGACCTGCGGCGACAGCCCCCGACAGAGCCAGGATCGAACCGACCGAAAGGTCGATGCCACCGGTAAGGATAACGAAGGTCATGCCCACTGCTATGATTCCATAAATGGATGTCTGGCGGATAATATTCAATATATTGTTTACTGTGAAGAAATAGGGTGACAAGAATGATAAAGCCAGACAAATCAGGAAAAATACGATAAGTATTCCATTATTCTTCAGCAATTGTTTGTAATCAATTATCTTTTTCATGGTAATTCTCAATACTCCTTTATACGTTACATCAAGCTCTGCGTCTTTCATGCAGGCCGAGGGAGTATTCCATCACCTGCTCTTCATTCAATTCACCTTTCCTGAATTCCTTCACTATCCGACCTTCGAACACAACAGCCGCCCGATCGCTGATATTCATGACCTCGGGCAATTCAGAGCTGATCATGATCACAGCAGCCCCACGCTTGGCAAGATTCTGCATAAGCCGATAGATCTCGACCTTGGCACCGACATCGATTCCCCGTGTCGGTTCATCGAAGATATAGACATCGCAGTGGCGGATAAACCATTTGGCAAGGACGACCTTCTGTTGGTTTCCTCCCGAAAGATTCATAACCAACTGTTTGACAGATGGCGTCTTGATGTTCATGCTGTCTATCATGGTGTTCACCTCATCGGTTATTTTCCTCCGGTGCAACACTCCTGCAGTCGAATAGAGATCCAAGACACTCAAAGCTGCATTGTCAAACACGCTCATGCCCAATATGAGGCCTTGTTGCTTGCGTTCCTCGGGAATCAAACCGATTCCTTTCATGACAGCATCCTGGCAATTCCTGATCTTCACCGGATTCCCATGCAGCAAAACCTCTCCCGAATCCATTTTCCGGTACCCGTAGATAGTCTGCATGATCTCGGTCCTTCCCGCACCCACAAGACCGACAAATCCAAAGATCTCCCCTGCACGTGCGGCGAACGAGATATCCGAGCAGATGCCGTTTTTGGTAAGGCCCTTCACCTCAAGCACAATCGCTCCCGGTTCCGAATCGTATTGCGGATATTGCTCTTCCAGCACCCGTCCCACCATATACTTGATCATCTCGTCATTGGACATCGTGCCACGATCTTTGGTTATCACCCGTTCGCCGTCACGCAATATTGTAATGCGGTCAGCAAGGGTATGGACTTCTTCCAATCGATGCGAAATGTAGATTATTGAGACTCCAGCCTTTTTCAGTTGCTTGATAATTTCGAACAACCGTTCGACCTCGTTGCCAGTCAAGGCTGCGGTCGGTTCGTCCATAACCAAAATCTCGGCATTCAGAGAAAGGGCTTTGGCAATTTCAATAATCTGTTGATGGGCAGCACCCAGCGAATAGACCTTTTGTTGTGGTTCGATATCGAGTTTGAAGGGTGCAAGTGCTTCTCGGGTCATCTTGTGCATCCTGGACCAATCGATCGTACCGAAGGACGTCTTCGGTTCCCGTCCCAGGAAAATATTCTCGGATACGGAAAGGTAAGGAATAAGGTTGAGTTCCTGGTAGATGACACCGATTCCCAAATTGATCATCTCCCTGAGCCCCGTGGAAACTATCTTCTCCCCTTTGATAATCAGGTCTCCCTCATCGGCTTTGTACAAACCTGAGAGAATCTTCATCAACGTCGATTTACCAGCACCATTCTCCCCTACCAGCGCGTGCAGCTCACCTTTGTTCAAATCGAAACTGACATTTGACAAAGCGCGCACACCGGGAAACGATTTGGTTATACCGGTCATTTTCAGCAATGGTTCCATGGAGGTCTCCTCGGGTGAAAAATCCATGGGGCCGGTTGCCCAGCCCCATGATCGTAAACTGTCGGTTATTTGGTAACCGGAAGCGGATTGATATAATCTACAGGGGAAGCGGGCTTTTTGCCGGTCTTGATATATTCGACCAGAACATCGAGAGCCTTGGAAGCCTGCTGGCCAGGGAATTGGTCGATGGTCGCATCGAGCTTGCCTTCCTTCATGTAGGCGAAAGCATCGGTGGTTGCATCGAAACCGATGGTGACCTTCGAAGCAGGATTGATGCCAGCAGATTGCATTGCTTCGATCGCACCGATGATCATCTCATCGTTCGCACCGAACACTGCATCGTAATTAGGATAGACCTGCATGAGGTTCTCCATGACACTCTGAGCTTTGGCACGGTTGAAATCAGCGGTTTGGCTGACCAAGATCTTCACATTCGAAGTCTTGATGACTTCATCGAATCCGGCTTTGCGGTCGAGGGCGGCTGAAGCTCCAGGAGTTCCCTCAAGCTCGATTACCGTACCCTTGTTTCCCAGCTGCTCGATAATGTAGCGTGCTGCAGCGCGTCCGCCTTCGACGTTGTCCGCACCAACATGGATAAGAACCTTATCGGTGTTGGCCTTGCGGTCTACGGTCGCAACCGGAATTCCAGCTGCCACGGCTGCCTCGATCGCAGGAACGAGGGAATCGGTGGTGATGGGGGAAATGAGGATCGCATCGACTTTCTGGGCGATGAAATTCTCTACAGCTGCCATTTGGATGTTCGATTGGTTCTGCGCATCATGGGTGATCAATTCGATTCCGAGCGTCTCGGCATACGCAACAGCTTCGTCGAACATGGTCACGAAGAATGGGAACTGCAGTCCAGGAACAGTAAACCCGATGGTGATCTTACCATCATCCTTTGCCTCGGTTTGACCAGCCGCAAACAGCGTGGTTCCGAGGAGTGCGAGCACCAGTACGAGAACAAGAATTTTTTTCATACTACACCTCTCCTTTATTTGGATGTATCTAAAGCCTAGCACAGAAATTTGAGTTGTCAAGCATGAAATCGTTTGCGCAAACGATTTCTTGGACTATTTTCCTTGACAGCGGTCAATTTCGGCTCTACCGTGGTAGGTGTAGGAGAGACGCATGCGACGACCACTGCCCATCACCAAAGTAGAATTTTGCGCGAAGATAAAACATCTCGAGGATGTCTTGGAATCTAATGGCTATACGGAGGCATACCTGTGCAGCGAAGGCGCCATGCGCTGGCTCACGGGCATGCGCCACCAGGTCGTCGACATAAGCCCCAACGCCCCGACAACAGTCCAGGCAATCGTCACGGTACATCCCCAACGGACCATAACCTTCTTCAGCGAGCCGTGGGAAGTTGCTCGGGTCGGCGATATCATGGCCAAGGGAATCTGGAACGAATGTGGTGTCGCGGTTTCCTATGGTGGTCCTGCTCCCGACTTCTCCAAGCCAGGACTACTTACCCCTACCCTTGCCAATTACACTGAACTGGAGCGCTCTATCGTGTCACCGTTGGCCGAGGGAACCACCGGCAACCAATGGGAAAAGCTCGCGTGGCTCATCGGGGAATCCCGCCAGGCATTGGTCGAAGTGGCACGGCAGCTCCGACCGGGCATGACAGGCTGGGATGTGCGCTCGGCAATCTACGAAGCATACCACAGGCGCCATATCGAACTGAATCTGGTGATGCTCGGACTCTCCGGCATGCAAAAGCATGCGCATCCTGTGATCGAGGACGATTCGGTCGTCCAGGACGGAGACGTGGTCAAACTGGTTGTCGGTGCCCGCTATATCGATATGATCCACTCTGGGAGCCAGCTGGTCGCGATCGGCAGGAAACCGGATGAACAGGAACTGCACGTGCACCGCGCATTGCAAGAAGCGACCCTCGCCTATGCGGACTGTTATCGGAGCGGTGCGGTGGAATCGGACCTGTACCATAGCCTTGGTCCGATATTCCTATCGGTCGCAAAAAAACATGCATTGGCAGGCTTCGAGGAGTCGGCATACCTGCACCATGGTGGTGGTCCGTTGAGTCCGCTGGGAAGCCGCGACTTCGTCGTGACCGCACAGGGGACACGAGGCATACTTCCCTACGCACAATTCGCACTCAATCCGGTCGATGCCCTCCATTACCTCAAATTCGAACTGCAAGGTGTCACCCTTCCATCGGGGGCGCCCCTGATCCTCGACGAATTCACCTGGTGCGACGATGCCAGGTTGTACGAGACGGTACAATGGCAATCGGAGTTGTTGCGATTGCCCACCATCATTACCAATGGAGACCATCCGCAATGAAAAGCTACTTTTTGGGCATAGACAACGGAGGGACGGTGAGCAAAGCCGCCATCTTCGATGAAACTGGGCTGCAGATCGCCCAGGCATCCTCCAGTGTCCGCATGCTGACACCGAAGGCGGGACACACCGAACGCGATATGGATGAACTGTGGCACGTGACTGCCTCGGTAATCCGCAACGTTGTGGCTAAAAGCGGTATACCGGCCGAACAGATCAAGGGAGTGGCCTGTACCGGACACGGCAAGGGACTCTACCTGTGGGGCAAGGACGGCAAACCGTGTGGCAACGGCATCATCTCGACCGATACCCGAGCATGGGAGTATCCGGTGAAATGGGCCAAGGATGGAACCGCGGACAAGGTGTTCGCCAAGACATTCCAGAGCATCCTCGCCTGTCAGCCGGTTTCGTTGCTCAACTGGATGATGGACCATGAGCCCAAGCGCTTGGAGCATGTCCAATGGATATTCGAGGTGAAGGACTATATCCGTTTCCGTTTGACAGGAACCGCAGCGGCCGAAATCACCGACTATTCGGGAAGCAACCTGCTCAACTGCGCGACCAAGGCATTCGACAAGGACCTGCTCGATGATTTCAATCTCGGGCATCTTTCCCACGCCTTGCCCCCTTTGGTCAAATCCTCCCAGATGTGCGGAACCATTTCGAAACAGGCCGCCGCGGACACAGGTTTGGCAGAGGGGACCCCTGTAGCCGGCGGGATGTTCGATATCGATGCCTGCGCAATAGCCATGGACATCACCAACGAGGACCATGTTGCGGTGATCGCGGGCACCTGGAGCATCAACGAATACATCAGCAAGCGACCTGTCCTCGACCGCAGTGTGCAGATGAATTCCCTGTACTGCATGGACGACTACTACCTGATCGAGGAGAGTTCACCGACTTCGGCGAGCAACTACGCCTGGTTTGTCGATATGTTCCTCGCCGAGGAGCGTGCCGAGGCCAAGCGGTTGGGGAAACACCCCTATGCCTATTGCGACGAATTGGCCGGACACATCCCCCCGGATGGACAACGGATCGTATTCCTCCCCTACCTCTACGGTTCGAACTACAATGCCCAGGCGAAGGCTTCCCTACTGGGTATGGATAGCCACCATACCCGAGCGCATATGATCCGGGCGGTCCTGGAAGGAATAGCGTTCGGCCACAAGGTGCACCTAAACCGCCTGCTGGCGAACCGCGAAAGTACCGCATCGATCCGTCTCGCAGGAGGGGTGACAGCATCCGACCTGTGGACCCGAATATTCTGCGATGTCTTCGAATTGCCGGTGCAGACGATCGATACGTCGGAATTGGGAGCCTTGGGGTGCGCCATGGCCGCAGCCGTAGCCAGCGGAACCTACAAGGACCTGCCGGAAGCGGCCACCCACATGGTGCGTGTCGGCGAGACACGCCAACCCGACCTGGCAAACAGCGCGATATACCGCGACAAGTTCGCACTGTACGAATCGGTTGGTGCGACATTGGAACCAACCTGGAAAGACTTCAACGAGAAAACCTGAAAGAGAGGATAGTATGGCAGACAAAAAGCACCTGGTTATCGCAGATCCGTTTCCACAGACATTGGAGAGGATATTCACGAAACAGACCTTCGAGCGGCTGGAACGCATCGCTACGGTGGTCTCCAGCGACTCGGAACATATGGATCCGGCGCAGTTCGATGCATTGCTGCCCGAAGCGGTCGCCGTAATCGGTCAGAGCCCCATGCCCAAGGAGCGGTTGGACAAGGCCCCGAATCTACGGGTGATCTTCAACGTTGAGGGCAACTTCTATCAGAACATCGATTACGCCGAGTGTTTCAAGCGCAATATCCGCGTTCTCAATTGCGGAGCGGTGTATGCTAGGCCGGTCGCGGAAATGGCCCTTGGCATGGCCATAGACCTTGCGCGGGGCATCACATGGGAGCACATGCGCTTCCGTGAGGGAACCGAGCGGTATGTCTTGGAGGGAAACAGGGAAGCCCGGTTGCTCACCGGTTCCACAGTCGGCTTGATAGGGTTCGGCCTGCTCGGCCGCAGTTTGCGTCCCCTGCTCGCTCCATTCGGATGCACGGTAAAGGTCTACGATCCGTGGCTTCCGGAGAGTGTGGTGCGAGAACATGATTGTATCCCGGCTTCGCTCGACGAGGTTCTCTCCGGCTGTCCTTTCATCTTCATCCTCGCTGGGGTGACCAACGAGAACAAGGGATTTCTGGGGAAACGGGAATTCGACATGATCCAACCGGGAGCCAATGTCATGCTTATGAGCCGTGCGGCGATCGTCGATTTCGACGAATTCACCGACCAGGTGGCAAAAGGCCATTTCAAGGCAGCGACCGACGTGTTCCCTACCGAACCATGTGACAGGAACCATCGCATCCGAACGGTGGAAAATACTATTCTCTCCCCCCACCGGGCTGGAGGCATACCACAGGCATTCCATCTGATCGGCGACATGCTGGTCGATGATTTCGAGCTTATCATGCGCAATCTCGCTCCGGTTAGGATGCAACCTGCCCAACCCGAGATCGTCTCGCGCTTGGCGAGCAAGCCGGTGAAATAAGTCTAGGAGTTCAGGAGCACCTTTCCGACCAATTCACCATATCGCTTCTGGAGCGTCTCGTAGTGGCTTGTATGCGCGGGATTCGGAATGAAGTCGCGATCGGTTCCCGCGAACGCCGCAACGGCCTCATCGACCGAAGCGTATACGCCACTGGCGATTCCAGCCGCAATTGCGGCTCCTGCCGTTCCCGATTCGCGGTAGCGTGCCCTGCGGACCGGTCTCTGGAGCATGTCTGCCTTGATCTGCAACCAAAGGTCTGAACGGCTGCCACCACCGGTCGCCAGGATATCGTGTATCCGCATCCCATGATTCTGGAGCTTCTCGAACGCCTGAAGGAAGAACATCGTCTCCCCCTCCAACAGGGCCCGGTAGAGTTCGCCCCGACCCGTGGTTGCCCCGATACCACTGAACAGGCCATTGCCGGCAGGTAGGAACAACGGTGCTCCCGACGGTTCCACGAACGGTAGGAATATGGTATCGGTCGGGGATGCCGGGGCTTCCAAGGTCAACAGGTCGAGAATCTGTTTCTCATCCAGACCACGGGCGAACAACTCCGTGGCGAACGCCTTCAGGAACCACGTTTGCAACGCACCGGCCTGGTTGTGGATGAATGCCACATATTTTCCCGGCACCACATGGTGCTCGATCCCCAGATTCAACGACAACATGGTCCCCGGGTCGGGAATACCATCGAATATGATCGTGGTGCACTCGACAGTCCCGATTCCGGTCACCGAATCCCCGCCTTTCACAGCTCCCGCACCCAACGCATTCAGGCATTGGTCATGCCCGCCGACGATGACCCGGACATCTGACGGCAAACCGAGCCGGTGGGCCATATCGGGTAGGATCGGCCCCATATCGGTCGCCGGCGGCACCACCTCCGCCAGGATACGGCCGTCGACACCTCCCGCATCGAGTAGCTGTTCGGACCATTGTTCTTTCCACAGGTCGAACAAGAGCGTCCGGTTGGCATGGCAATAGTTTGTCGCCGCGTTCCCCGAGAGCCGGTACACCAGGAAGTCCGCCCACGACAGGACTTTCCAGATGCGTTCGTGCAGCTGTGGAGCATCTTCTTGGTACCACACCAACTTCGGATACGTATAGCTGTAGCCGAGAATGTTGGCATTTATGGTGTAGAAGGCCTCGGTGCCTAGTGCCTCGAGTCGTGCAATGGCATCCTTGCGTCGTTGGTCATGGCTGAAAATGCTGGGACCGAGAATGGCACCATGCCGATCGAGGGGAACCATGGCTTCTCCGAAGGACCCGACGGAGATCGCCTGGATCGGGTCGTTCGCATACCTGGCATCCCAACGACTCGTGTCGGCGGCTTCGCGAATCGCAGCGTATAGTGCCCACTGCACGGCGTGGCAATCGAGCTCGAACCGTCCATGCTCCGCACGGGTGACCTCATACGCCGATTCTGTCGAGACCACAAGGTGTCCTTGTACGGTATAGACAGCAGCCTTGCACCGGGAGGAGCCGATATCGATTCCCATCAAACTCATGCGATCAACCCAAGAGGTTCGTTGCGCTGTCGGCAATCCGCAACTCGTCGACGATCTCCACCACCCGTTTGCGCACCGCTTCCCGGGCATGTTCGACCGATTCAGAAAGGTGCGCCTCGTAGACCTGCCTGATGTCTGTTCCGATATTCAATTTGGCAATCCCGTGCTGGAACGATTCGTGCAGGTACGAAAGTGCGATACCGGAACCTCCATGCAAGACCAACGGAACCCCCAATGCTTCGTCCAACTCGGTCAATCGACCGATATGCACCCTGGCAGTCACCTTCCGCTTGTCCCGAGCCGAAGGACTGATTGCCCCATGCACAGACCCTACCGCCACACTGAGCCAATCGACGCCTGTCCTTTTGACAAACTCCTTGGCCTCCTGCACGTCGGTGAACCCCTTGCCCGTAGCGAAAAGCTCCTCATAACTGGGCATCGGTCCGTCTTCATGGCCAAGCACCGCGCCCAGTTCGGCTTCAACCGGAACTCCCTTTGCGTGGGCATAGCGGACAACCTCGGAAACCGCAGCCATATTCTTCTGCAGGTCCAATCGGGAACCGTCGATCATGACCGACTGGTATCCGACTTGTATGGCAGTCTTGATATCGTTCATATAATCGACCAGGAGGTGGTCCTCGTCGATCACCGGCACGTGGTCCAGGTGCAACCGCGTTACCGAAGCATCGCCCACCCGTTCATATTCGGCGGCGACAGCCGCGACGCTCTGGGCCGAGAACTTCATCCACTCCAATCGGGCGACCGCGATGAGCCCGAACGATCGGGTCTCTCGCAATGCCTGGACCACCGGTTCCATCATGGGCAGGTGGGGCATGTTGAAGGCAGGGATGATGATGTGCTTGTCATAGGCCGAGCGCATGATACGTGCTATGTCGTTCATTGGTTTCTCTCCTCGATGTTCTTATTTCCTATAGGTATCCCGTACCACCAGGTGTGTCTCTATTTTCACCATATAGGGTGCTACCGGGTGCGTCGCAACCATCTGTTCGTGCAACATGTGTAGAATGCAATGCGCCTCGTGCTTCTTGTCCGCACCGACAGACGTCAGTCGGATGGGCAAATTGAGGTTCGACAGGATATCGTCCACACCGACAACGGGGAGTTCGAGGCCGAGCGTCTCCAGCGTCTCCAGTGCGGCCAGGGCGATGAAGTCGGAGAAGGCGAAAATTCCATCGAACTGCACATGGGCCTCGAGAATCGGTTTGATGCAACTGCAATGGTCGGTTTCCAGGATATCGGCCTCGACCACCAGGGCCGGGTCGTAGGGAATACCATAGGCCCTCAGGCAGGCACAGTAGCCGGTGAACCGATCCACCGAAGAGGAGATATGTGGAGGTCCGTTCAAAAAAAGGATACGCCGCTTCCCCAGCGACAGCAGGTGTTCGGTTGCCTGGTAACCGGATTGGACATCGTCCCATGCAACGGTGAAGAAATTCCTGAGGGGAAACCTTCGCGCGAAGACCACATAGGGAAGCGCATTGTCGTTGATCAGCTTGAAAATATCCTCACGGTGTTGAGTCGGACAAATGATGATGCCATCGACTTTCCGTATGATGGCGGTCTTGACCGCTTCCAGTTCGATCTCACCGTCCTCGTCGGTATTCAGGATGATGGAGGTATAGCCCTTGGCACGCAACAAACCGTCCAGTTCCTTCAGTTGTGTCGAGAAGAAGGGGTTGGCGATATCCGGAATGATTATAGCGACCGTATTGGTCTTCCCAGAGCGCATCGAGGCGGCGACCATGTCGGTCAGATACCCCATCTCATTCGCCTTTTCCCTGACAAGCTTCTTGGTCTGTTCGGATATATCCTCACGATCCTTCAGTGCACGACTGATGGTATTCACCGAAAATCCGGTTGCAAGGGCAATGTCTTTCAGAGTCACACGTTTCGAGCTTGTGGAACTTGACACGGATTCATCTCCAACGATCTATAGTTTGCACCAATTAGGGCAATTCCACAACATCATAGCCGAGATATGTTGAGAAAGCTTCTTTCAGGATCTTTCCGACCGTGCCGTATGTTACCGCGACATGGTGCCGGAATCCGTTTCGGCCGATCGCAACCAGCTTTTCCTGCAACTTGTCGATCCGAACCACACCGCATGTTCCGAAATAATCGGATTCGATCTCATCAGGCAATACATCCCCCACTCCAAGGTATGTGACGAACTTGCCGTTGTCGGTCTTGCTGCTGGCGAATGTGAAGGCTCCAGGCTTGAGTCGCCCAACCACCGGACCCCATCCGCAGTTGGCACCATAGCTCTTGGCGAACATGGGATGCTCCACCATCTTGCCCTTGCCGGTAAGCATTTTGCCCGGGACCGGTCCGCAATGGAACAGGATACAGGAATCGGGATCGTCACCGGCATTGTTGTTCCAATCCAACAAGGTGGCAGGGGTATCCGATGCCAGGTGGAGGGCGTACATCATGATCGCATTGCAGACGTCGACCTCGCATGCCACTGGAACCCCCATGTCTCCGAGCATACCGGCCAGCGCGCACGGTGCGCATCCGTACAACACCTCCAACTCGTTCCAACAACGGATAGCCACCATGTCAAGGTCGAGTTCCTCTATGTACCGGTCTATCACAATCCGCAACCGTGCCATCTTGACCAGCGACTCCTCGGGGGTATCGGAACAGTTGGTGAAGGAACGCAACGCTGCGACCTGCTGCTGGACTTCCGGAGCATCGTCGGCAATCCCGTCGATGCGACCGAGCACCTCGCTCATGTCGACTGTCTCGACGGTAATGCCGTACTTCTGCAATGCCCCCTCGTCATACCGAACCGTCTTGAATGCACTGGTCCGTGCACCCAACGCACCAACAGTACAACGGCGCATCCCGTTGACCACGCGACATACACCGCCGAACTCCTTCAACTGTTGGATGAACCGCGGGTGGGATGGATGAAGGACATGCGGAACGTCGATTGTGAAGGGAATACCATACTGCAAGAAGACATCCATGATCGACAGTTTTCCACAGAAGGCATCGCGTCGGTGGGCAGGGTCCATCTCTCCCGCCTTATCGGGATATGCTTGTATCAAAATTGGTACGCGGGCATCCCGACACGCTATGGCCGCCGCGGTCTCGTCCCCGAAATTCGGTAGGCAGACCACAACTCCATCGGGTTGCTCCCGAGCGATGAAATCGGCGAATTTCTTGGCTTCTTCCATACTCTCCACCGCCCCATATCTCGTAAGGGAGGAATCCATGAGCACTGGTTCGAATCCAGCCCTCGCGATAGCCTCACCCATTTCTTTCCGTGCCTGGGCGACCACTTCGCCGGGGAAAAACCCCCTATTTCCGAAGAATACGGCAAAACGCAATTTCTTGTTCATCATGACACTTCCTTGTATAGGTTCATTGAGAAATTTTACTTTTTCACCAGATATTTGCGTACATCGATAGCCACCGCGAGTACGATGATGAGTCCACGGATTATGTATTGCAAGTAGGCGTTGACACCGAGGAAATACAACGAGTAGTTTATGGCCTGCAGGATTATCGCACCAATGACCACACCTTGTATGGTGCCGACTCCACCAGTGAAGGATACCCCGCCGATTACGCAAGCGGATATCGCATCGAGTTCATAGTTGATGCCCGTATTGGCACCGACCGACTGGATACGGGCCGCCTCAAGGAAGCTGGCAATGCCATAGAGCACGCCTGCGAGCACATACACGTACATGATCGTCTTGGTCACACTGACACCGGAGACAGCGGCCGCTTCGGTATTGCCACCAACGGCGAACATGTTCTTCCCAAGCCGCGTCTTGTTCCAGACGATCCACATGACTATCGCCAAAGCGGCGAAATATATGATCACATACGGTATCCGTACCGTTCCGATCATCAGATTCCCGGCAGCCTTGTCCAGAAAATTACGGTCGAAGGTCGACAACGCCTGGGCGGATCCGGACGGCTGGGACTCGATGTAGATACAGTTCGCACCGTAGGCGATCAACTGGGTTCCCAATGTTATGATGAACGCGTGCATATGCAGCTTGGACACGCCGAATCCATTGATTGCCGAAAGCAACACACACACGGCGATCGCCGCCAACAACGGCACAATCAACGGCAATTGCTCGGTCATACCCGTATAATATCGCGAGGCATAGGTCACCGATTGGACCAGCGATGCGGTCACCGCGGCCGCCAGTCCGAGCATCCGCCCTATTGACAGGTCGGTACCACCCAGTACGATGATGCCGGCACACCCAAGCGCCAGTATCCCTTTGGTGGAAGCCTGCTTCATGATATTCAGGATGTTGTTTATCGCAATGAAATTGGGTTTGATGATACTGACAGTCACCAAAATTGCCCCCAACAAGATATAGAGCGCGTAATTGAGTAAGAATTCGCCGATTTTTTTACTTTTTTCCATATCCGTATTCCCTATATGTATGTACCAGCAAGCTTGAGAATATGTTCCTGCTCACCTGCGACACCACCGAAATCCTTGCCCCGTTCCACAATTCCAGCCAAGCGTCCGTTGGACATGACCAGTATCCGGTCGCAAATACCCAACAATTCGGGCATTTCCGACGAAACCATGACAATTCCCTTTCCCTCGTTCGCCAGATTGATGATCAATTGGTAGATCTCGAATTTGGCTCCCACATCGATACCGCGCGTCGGTTCGTCCAGCAGCAGGATTTCGGGTTTGGTAAGCAACCACCGGCCGATTATAACCTTCTGCTGGTTTCCACCCGACAGGCTGCGGATCGCGGTCTTGGCTGATGCGGTCTTCACCTTCAGGCTTTGGATGGAAGATTGTGTATCGCTGGCGATCTTCCGTTGTGAAAGGATCACTTTCCCATACTTGCCGATATTGGCGATAATCGTGTTGAAATAGATGTTCATGAGCGGAAACAGGCCGGTTGCGCGCCGCTCTTCGGTGATGAGGGCGAAACCGTTGCGCTTGGCCACCTCGGGCGATGATATATCGATCACCTTTCCGTCCACCTCGATCTCGCCCGATTCCTTCGTGAAGACACCGAATATGGTATTGAGCAATTCTGTCCGTCGCGAACCCATGAGTCCCGCAACTCCGAGGATCTCACCTTTCCGCAGCGTGAAGCTGACATCGTGGAAAGTGGGTTCATATTTGCCCGACAGGTGTGAGACCGACATCATGGTGCCGTCCGGCTTGTTGGTCTTTCCGGGGAACCGGTGTGTAAGGTCCCGGTTCACCATGAGCCGTATCAACTCGTTGGTATCGAGTTCGTTCGCCGGTTTGGTTGCAATCCACTGGCCGTCCCGCATGACCGTGATATCGTCGGAGATACGCAGTATCTCATCCATACGGTGCGAGATGTAGATGATTCCCACCCCTTGGACCGTCAGTTTCCTGATGATCCTGAACAGGTGGTCCACTTCCTTTTCGGTCAGCGACGAAGTCGGCTCGTCCAACACCAGGATCTTCGCATGGTACGAGACAGCCTTCGCTATCTCGACCATTTGCCGTTGCGATACCGACAATGTGCCGATAATCGCTGTCGGGCTAATGTTGATCTCCAGGTCCCGGAAGGTTTCCATTGTCTCGGCGAACATGAGCTTCGAATCGACCAGCCCATACTTCTTCAACGGCAGCCTTCCGAGCCAGACATTCTCCATGACGTTGCGGTGCAGCACCTGGTTCAATTCCTGGTGCACCATGGCCACGCCATTGTCCAAGGCATGCTTGGGATTTGCGAAATCGACATCCTTTCCCTCGATGCGTATCGTGCCGGAATCCTTCTTGTATATCCCGAACAGACATTTCATGAGCGTCGATTTGCCCGCGCCGTTCTCTCCCATGAGGGAATGGATGGTACCGGGCCGCAATGTGAATTGGGCCCGGTCCAAGGCATGGACACCTGGGAAGGATTTGTCAATGTCAATCATTTCCAACATGTACTGGTGCTGATCCATGGTACCCCACTGTTTCGATACGTTCCAAACCTGAAGGAGGTGCGATTTGTATCCGCACCTCCTTCGTCCATGCATAGTGGCAAAGGGAAGCGATGAAAGGTATCAATATCCCCAGGGCAAACCCTGGCCCCAAGACGCTTCCCTATCCCCGGACCGGACTATTTGACTTCGGTGATCATCGCATACGGAATGCGGATACACTTGAACGCGTCCTCGGTGGTGTACTTGTAGTCGGTACCGTCGAGCCATTCCTTGCCCAATGCGCCGTTGTAGGCAATGCGGATATTGGCTTTGCCCATCGCATCGCCGTCCTGCTGTACGGTAGCGGTCATTCCGCCGTTCTTGATGGATTCCAATGCCGCATCGATTGCATCGACGCCGATGACCACGACTTCCTTGTCGCCGGCCCTACCGGTGTTGTAGCCGTACGCATTGAGAGCCGCTACGGCTCCAAGGGCCATCATGTCGTTGTTGGCGAAGACGACTTCGATCTTGTCACCGACGCTTGCCCACGTGGCTGTCATTGCTTCCTGGGCCAAAGCCTGGTCCCAGTTGCATACGAGCGTGTCGGAAACCGCTTCCAGCTTGAGTCCCAGCGACTTGGCAGTCTCGACCGAGTAGCGCGAACGTGCGATGGCTTCATCGTTGTTGGGCTCGCCCATGAACATGATGTACTGCAGGACGCCGTCACCATTCTTGTCGATCGACTTGTCGGCATTGTACAGGTCGTACAGGATCTGGCCCTGCATATCCCCAGCCTGGCGTGCCAATGTGCCGATAAAGATCGTTCCGGTATCGACCAGGACCGACTTTGTCGTCTCGGCTGCAGGCTGCTTGTTGTAGAACAGGTACGGAATGTCGTTCGCATCGAACATATCGACCAATACTTGCCCGTTTGCAACCTCGGCAAGGTTGATGATAACCATATCCGGCTTGTCGCCGACTATTATGGTCGCCTGCTCGATCTGCTTGGCCATGTCGTCGGCCGCATCGTACATGGTGAGCTTGATTTCTTTTCCCAGTTCCTTCGAATAGTTCGCAGCCCACTTGTCCATTGCGGCGCGGACTGTCGATCCATAGGTGTCGTCATATTTCCAGACAAGCACGCGGATGTCCAGGGCATCGTCACCCGCCGTCTCTTTTGCGCCTCCGGCAAACAAACTGAACGTCACAGCCAAAAGACACAATACCAAACCCCACTTTTTCATCTTCCACCTCCTAGAAAGATTCGTGATACCCGAGTAATGCTTGTACCTTGGAATCCGAAAGGACATCACTGGTCAAACACATCTTCGTTACCATGATGATATCTTACATTAACGTTACTGTAAATCTTTTTTTTCGCACCGCGCCAGAATGCATGGTAGTATAAGTTATGCACTTGTATATTGTTATGATTGTGTATTCCGAATGGCAACCGGATCGGCATCGACTGTCGAGTGAATCGATTGAATGGCAGTTTTCCCTTGACAAAAGGGAGGGGATTACCCATAGTATATTTGTTGCATGCAACAAATAATTGGAGGACGACGATGGCAAGAACCATATTGGTCACCGGTGGTGGCAGGGGAATCGGACGAGGCATCTGCCTCAACTTGGCAGCGAGGGGGTACTCGGTGGTGATCAACTACGCCGGTAACCGCGAGACGGCTCTGGAAACCCAACTCTTGTGCCAGGACGCCGCAACCGATGCTTCGCAAATCTTTCCCATCGTCCAAGCCGACATCTCCGACGCAGACCAACGCGACTGGTTGGTCGAACAGGCATTTTCAGCGACAGGAACCTTGGACGGCCTGGTGAACAACGCCGGGGTGGGACCGAAGCAACGCACCGACTTCCTCGATATGGCCGAGGATTCCTATGACCGCCTTATGCAGGTGAACCTGAAGGGCCCGCTGCTGCTCACCCAGCAGATCACCAGACGCTGGCGGGATACGGAGGCCCTTTCGGGCAAGACCATCGTATTCGTTTCCTCGGTATCGGCAGACATGGTCTCGATCAACCGCGGGGAATACTGCATCAGCAAGGCAGGGGTCGGCATGGCCGCATCGCTGTTCGCCACCCGGCTCGCCGGGGAGGGCACACTGGTATTCGAAGTCCGTCCGGGCATTATCAAGACCGACATGACCTCGGCCGTCTCGGGAAAATACGACACGCTGATTGCCGAAGGGTTGGTTCCCCAGATGCGCTGGGGCACGCCGGACGATATCGGCAGGACCGTCACCGCATTGTGCGACGGGGCCCTACCCTTCTCCTCAGGTGCAGTGATCACTGTGGATGGAGGACTTCACATTCCCCGGCTGTAACAGGCGCATACAACCCTTCTGTTCGTCTTATGGAGATTTGCTATGGCTTGGGAGGTTGCAGATAGGCACCCGACCGATAGTCGGACCATACACGTTCGAACCAGAAGGTCTCGCTGGGAACCGGTCGGCATGCGTCCATACGTTCCAGAAGCTCCCCGTCATTCCTTGTGGCAATCACCTGGACCACGTTCCGAAGATCCACCTTCTCCGGTTTGATACGGTACTCGGCGAGCGCCGTATGGGCCGGTTCTCCGCTTGCGTCAACCACTAGGTACGAGCCGCGGCTGCCACCCCCGTTCTCCAGGTATCTGGTTATCGCATAGAGGTACCATTGCTGGGCCACCAGCATATGCCGGAGACGCAGGGCCTTCGACAACAGGACCTTGGGTACGGCGCTCTCGGCAGTCAGGGCGTGTGCGGCTTGTTCCTTCGCTTCCGCGTATGAACACCCGGCAACAACCGCCGACCTGATCGGTCCCCCGGCTTTGCTCATCCGTTGTTGCATCGCATGGAGAATCGCATCGAGTTGTTCTTTTGATTGCCGGGGAGTCGTACGCGATTGTTCCGCATTGGCAATCCAACGGCGTGACAATCCGAGCATTCCGGATACCGTGGGAGCAATCTCGGCAAGCACTTGTCCGACCTCCAAAGCCTCCGCATTCCCGTAGCCGGCGATCCGGGTTGCCGCACGTATGGCGCCCACTTGCCCTGCATTCAATGCACTGCCACCCGGTCGGCTGACCCCATGGCTACCGTTGACTTCACCAATGGGATACAATCGGCGCCTGTTGGTGGATTCCCACCAGATATCGGCATACAATCCACCATTGTTGTGCTGGGCGCACACATCGATTTCCAACAACTCGGTAGCCAGATCGATACCGTTGCCGCGGTACATGGCAATGGCACTCGGGTTGAGCAAACGCAACCGTTCGACAGGTGCGGAGGCCCAAGCTCCCGAGGCTTCCAGGTACTGCAGCGCCGTCCCGTCCACCTTGTCCTTGCCGAACGGACCCCAGGAAGCATCGCCGACCATGTTGGACCGATAGTCGAGGAATACCCGCCGACCTCGTATCCGGGTCTCATGGTACACCAGCAAATCTATCAACGAGGAACCGTTGTCGGGAACCTTGGCGGCATCGAACGGCCATTGGTAGCCCTTGAGGAATACCGCACGGGTCAATTCATTCCAATCGGTGAAATAGGGAGTGAGGAATTCGACCGGATGGTTTCCCTGCATATCGGTACTCACATACCGTGGCAACACCTGTTGGTAACTACCGCTCAGGTTCCATCGGAATTTCGTGCTGGCCAGGCCGAACTGGGATTCGGTCAGGTTCACCGCCTCCGCTCCGATCTCCATCGCCAAGCCAATGCTTCCCACATGTACCCTTGGATACACCGAGGCGGCGTAGAAGGCCGCTGGACCGCCTGTGCCGAGCACCACATGGTCGGCCAGGACAACGGAAAATCCAAGTGACGGGGAATCCACATCGCGCTTGTCCAACACCAGAGCCCCAACTACCCTATCCGTATCGGCCACCAGGAGCTTGACCACATCGCGATGGTCGAGCATGGGTATATCCAACCGTGCGACCTCGGCCTGGAGCTGCTTGACCATCACCTTCGAAGTGAACGGCCCCAACGAGATGCCGCGGGTGCTCGGGTCATGGTCCGTCTTGTACCCGGTGTAGCCGCCATAGGTATTGTGGGGAAACGGTACACCCATCGATATGAGGTTGTAGAAGGCCCTCGACGAATTCTGTGCTTCGATGAAGGCGATATCCCCATGGACCGATCCGCCTTGGGTATAGGATCGCACCATGTCGTAGGGAGAATCGGGAGTCATAGAGGAATCGCCGAGCCGGTAGTAGGTCTGCTTGTCGCTTCCGGTATTGCGCGAGGTTCCCCCGTTGCGGTTGTCGGTCACGATCAACAGGTCCTCGACCCCCATCCGCTTGAGGTGGACCGCACACGAAAGCGAGGCGCTCCCCGAACCGATTATCAGGACATGGGAGTACACCACGGGTATACGGGTATGGTCGATCGGCAGTTCAGCTACTTCTCTAGGCATTCAGATTGTCTCTCCCTGGATATGGACTCCATCCAATGCCTTCTGCAGAGGTTCTACGGAGCGGTCGATGATTCTGTTCCTCAGCCAGAGGCCAGCCTCCCGCCCCAACTTGCGCAACGAGAACTCCACGGTATCGATGCGTTGGTCCAACAGCTCCAACATGGGGGAATTGTCGAACCCCGAAAGGGAAAAGGCTTCGGGAACACGCCAGCCACGGCCCAGGATGGTCTGGTAGACCGAAACGGCCATGAGGTCGTTGAAGCACAACACGCCATTGTAGCCGCGTTGCTCGATGGCCGGAATGACTTTGTCACGCAATTCCGTTATCGAATCGACGGTTATCACGTCACGCTCCACATCGAAGGGAATACCCCGGACCCGGCAGGCATCCGCAACACCTTTGGCACGCGGAGGAGAAACCTGCGGGAGTGGAGAAAAACCGATATAGCACGGCTTGAGAGTTGCCCCCCTACGTTGCCACATGGCCTGTACCAATGTGTCCATTCCCGAATGGCTGTCGACAATGACATAGTTGTGCTCGGGATTCGAGCGGTTCAAAAGGACAAACGGGACACTCCGCTCTTCCAACAACTCTTCCAATTGGGTTGAGGGTTCGGTGAAGGCGAATACGCAGCCGTCGATATCCCCGAGTTTCTTGGAATCGAACAACGTGAGATCCCCATCGTTGATACTGGTGATGATGTTGATGCGGGTATCGCCGAAACCACTCTGGATTCCATCGATCAGCTCGGCGACATCGTAGAACAGGTGGATGTAGCTATACTTGGCCGGAGGCAGGTACAACCTGATATTTATGATCGCACGCCCCTTCTGGCGTTTGATGGGCCGTTTCTGGTATTGCATGCGGGCCGCGGCGCTGAGGATTAGTTCCCGCTTCTCTTCGCCGATAAGCGAAGAGTTGTTGAGCACCCGAGAGACGGTGCTGGGAGATATCCCCAATTCCTTGGCTATGTCGTATACCGTTACCTTCTTGCCCATGCTACCTACCCATTACACCGCTTGTTGTGGAAAAATTATACACCCGACCTGCTCTTGTTTCACCATCAGCTTGGAACAACCGGAACACAACTTGCAATAGTCCACAGCCTTGCCCGCAATCACCCTGGAGGGAAACAACGGATCGGCCAAGGTCTGGCGGCCCCACCCTATGAAATCGGCATCGCCCCGCATCAGGTTCTCTTCGGCCGCAGCCAAGGATTCCTCTTGCAAGACGGAGTATGCCGAACCGAAGACCTTCATCTCCCCGGCAATGGCTTTCGCCCGCCGCGCATAGCGGAACTGATGCAGATAGAACCATTTGGAGGTATTGGTCGGCCGGGTGATTTCCGAAGTGAGACCCGGAATACCAGCCGAAACGTTGAGGTAATCGAGTTTCAGGCTGGCCATGAGCCGGATCACCTCATCCATCTCGGTCAAATCCTCAACGGCATCGCCTGCCGATGCGGTGCCACAGCCCCCGCGTATGCCTTCGTAATAGGATATCCTGCTGCCGAGGATGAAATCGTCGCGGGTCAAGCGTGCCCGGATCTGTGCCACCGATTCGCGCAACATGCGGGTCCGGTTCTCGAACGAACCGCCCCACTTGTCGTCGCGGACATTGGCGGGACGGAGCATCTCGCATCCGAGATAGCCGTGGCACAACTTGAAGTCGACACCGTCGGCACCGGCTTCCTCCGCCAGCAGCACCGCATCCACAAATTTCCTCTGGATCTCGTCCAATTCCCCGGTGGTGAGCAGATGCTCCCCCTCCTGTGGGTCGTACATGGCCGTCGGATGCGAAAAGGCTTTGCCGCTCTTGCGGCCGGAATGGGTTATCTGGAACAGTATGATAGCGTTCGGATCTGCCTTCCTCATCTCTGAGACCAAAGTCTTGAAACCGTCCAAGTGCTCCCGGCATATCACCATCTGGTCCTTTCGGGCCAGGGATCGGGCATCGATGGACAACGCCTCGATGACGATGATGCCCCACTTGCCTTCGGCCAACTTCACATAGCGCTGGATTGCACGGGGAGATACGGCTCCGCCGATAGCATCGTTACCCTCCATGGGTTGGGCGACAAAACGGTTTTGAGCAACGCGTTTGCCAATCGTCTGCGTGCTGAACAATGTATCGTAGGTCTTCATGGCTTGTTCTCCTAATTTCCTCTGATGATCGCTTTGTTGAACCGCTTGAGGATCATGGGTCCGACGAGTACCAGGACTACCACGATCAGGAAGCCAAGACTGATCGGCCGTTGCACGAACGTGGCCCAATTCCCTTCGGAAAGCATCAACGAACGCCTGAAATTGCTTTCGAACAATGGTCCCAGTATCATGCCCAGCACGATGGGGGCTATCGGGAACGATAGTTTTCTCATGGCGAATCCGACAATGCCGCTGATGATCAACACCCAGATATCAAAAATCGAGTTGCTGATGGCATACGAGCCGACCAGGCAGAACACCAGGATGGCTGGAATCAGATACTTCTTTGGAAACCCGATCAATTTGGCGAAATATTTGGCACCAACCAATCCGATGATACACATGAATACCACCGAAAGCAACAGGCTTATGAAGATCGACGAGACGAATGGCATCTGCTGTTGGAACAAAAGCGGACCGGGACGCAGCCCTTGGATTATCAACCCACCCATGAGGACCGCCGTCATGGCATCGCCCGGGATTCCCAAGGTGAGCATGGGAATGAGCGCGCCACCGGTGCTAGCGTTGTTGGCTGCTTCGGGGGCGGCCACACCTTCGATGATACCTGTGCCGAGTTCGTCACGCCGTTTGCCGAAACGTTTTTCCTGACCGTAGGCGACCAACGATGCGATGGATCCTCCAGCGGCCGGAAGCGCACCAATGATGACGCCGATGAACGATGAACGGATGACCGTACCGATAATCCGTTTCAAATCCCTCAACGGGGGAATCAATTTGCTGATCTTCTGTTTGACCACAAGGGTATATTGGACGTCGGAGATTTGCACCAGCATCTCCGAAAGCCCGTACATGCCGATCATGACAGGAATCGCGTCGATACCCTCAAGCAATTCTGCGCGCCCCATGATGAACCGGGGGAATCCGGTGATCGGGTCGATGCCGACAATACCGATCACCAATCCGATAACGCCGCTGATCAGTCCCTTCACGGTCGATCCGGGCGATATGATGGCGATGACGCTCAGGCCGATGAGGGTAATCCCCACATATTCCTCCGCACTGAATTTCAAAGCTATGCTGGCAATCGCGGGTGCGGCGAACATGAGCACGACGACACTCAAGAATCCACCGATGGTCGAGCTGATCGTCGATATGCCGATAGCTTCCCCAGCCCTTCCCTGTTGGCTCATGGGGTATCCGTCCAGGCTGGTCGCAATGGCGGAAGGAGTTCCCGGGATATTGATCAGGATAGCTGAGATTGAACCACCATAGACCGCACCCGAATACAACCCCAAAAGGAACGCGAAGGATATGGTAGGGGCAAGTCCGAAGGTAAAGGGAATGAAGACCGCGATGGTCATGGTTGCGGTCAAACCGGGAAGCGCTCCGAACACCACACCAACCAGCACACCGAAAAAGGATGCCACATACATGAGCGGATTGGTGAAGAAGTGGAGCCCCGACAAATACAAATCGAAAGAAAATAGTTCCATAGTTCTTGTCCTTACACTATCAGATCAATAATCCCATGGGAAATGGGATTGCGAGTACCAACTTGAACACGATATAGACCACCAATGTGATAGCCACGGCTATACCGAGTATCTTCACAGGTTTGGCCTGCCCCTTTTCGGTCAACAGCCATACCAGGGTGGTTATGAAGAGAAAGCTTGCAGTCGCGAAACCGAACAGCTTCATGACAAACGGATACAACACCAACAGGACCAAGGTTGCAAGGAACATGGTGAATGCGGATTTGGTTTTCCACCAAGGGGTCGTCGTGCGGGTTTCCTGTCCCTGTTTCCGTACCGTTTCCAGTACCAGAAGCATGGACAGCACTGCCATGATCACGGCAAGCATCCTTGGGTAGAACCCGGTGTTCAGTGCTTGCACCGAACCTTGGCGTGTCGGCATGAATCCCGCGATAATATACAGCAGTCCTGAGAACGCGAAAAGTACGATTCCCGCGATAATATCGGAACGTTTCCTGGTCATGGTATACTCCGTATGGTACCAGGTACCAATGTTCATTTTTGTATACAAAATGGATGTTTGGTACCTGGTTGCTTAGATTAAGGTCAGTCGTCGATGAATGAGATGCCAAGGTCGTTGACTAGGAAGTCAAGCTGCTTTTCGGCATCTGTGATGACATCGGCAAATTGCGTGCGGTTCAAGTAGACGGGTTGGTACCCTGCATCGACAAGGAATTTCCGCAAGGTAGGATCCTGCATGGCAAGGCCGATCGCTTCGTCGATAGTTTTGATTTTTTCGGGATCGGTTCCCTTGGGAGCGACGAAACCACTGTAGTTACCCATGACTGCGTCGATTCCCAGTTCCCTGAGTGTGGGGACATCGGGGTACGACGGGTGCCGTTCGGCGGATGCGATCGCGAGCAGACGCAAGTCGCCGGAATCCACATATGCCGACACATCGGGAAGCGGGATATTGGTCATGTCGACGTGTCCACCCAGCAGTGCTGTCACGGCTTCGACATATCCGGCGTACGGAATGTGGTTAACCTTGATACCGGCCATCGATTCGAAGTAGACACCGTAGATGTGTGCGCTCGCCCCGGCTCCGGAGTTGGCGTTGGTGATTTTCCCAGGATTCGCCTTTGCGTAGGCCAGCAGGTCTGCGAGTGTCTTGAAAGGACTGTCTGCGTTTACGGTGACAGTTGCGGGAATTGTGATGACCTGACTGATAAGTTCCACATTGTGGATGTCCGGATAGACAGGAGACACATATTTCGCAGAGACCGTAGACATGGATGTCGTACCGATCACATATCCGTCATTCTTGGAATTTTCGATCTCCAAGGAACCGACGACACCGGAACCACCCGGTTTGTTCTCGACAACGAACGGAACACCAAAGTGCTTCTCAAGGTAACTGGCGATAGGTCTGGTCAACACGTCGGTCATACCACCCACTGTCCAGGGGATGATGACTCTGACGTTGCGTGACGGATAGGCCTCCGCCGCGCTCTCCTGGGCTCCGCTGGCGAATACCGGCAGTGCGAGCACGAGTACGAGCGCCACTAGAACGAGTTTCTTCATGTTCTCCTCCTTAGGAGCGTACCAAGTCGATACGAGGTACGGCTAATTTGTTGCATGCAACTTTTTCTTTGTTGCATGCAACAATCTAACCTACCCCACAGGTGAAGTCAAGAAAAATTTATCAATATAATTCGACATTCGTGCTATGCTTGACAGGGACTGCAATTAGGAAACCATCGCGCCAGGAGTACATGGTTATGCGTGTGTTCGTTGCCATCAATTTTCCCACTCCCGTCCGTCGGGCTTTGGTGAAACACCAGCAGACAATCAGGGATGCCGCACAAAGCGGTAATTTCACACACGGGGAAAACCTCCACCTGACGCTGGTATTCCTCGGAGAAGTACCGGTCGGCGACCTTGCGAGGATCGACGCCATCGTAGGTACGTTGGCCTGTCAACCGTTTCCCCTGACCTTCGACGAGATCGGACGGTTCGACCGCAAGGGAAAGGACATTTGGTGGGTGGGAATCCGCAGGAACAGAAGCTTGCTGAACCTGCAGGCGGTGCTTGACGATGCATTCCGCCGTGCGGGATATCGGCTCGATTCCCGCCCGTTCACCGCCCATATCACCCTTGCCCGTGAAGTCAGGGTGTCCGATCCTGGGGACAGGCGGAGGTTGTGCACCGCAATCGCACCGATCGAAACCACAGTCACCCGGGTGAGTGTCATGGAATCGACGCGCATTGACGGCAGACTTACCTATAGGGAATTGTATGGCAAGGATTTACCCACCTGAGTGGTTCAGGGGGAAGCTAGGGTATCAACGCATTTCGATCCATACCGAGACCGAAGCCCCATTGCGATGGAATTCTCCGTATCCCTGGACATCGGTGACGATAGTCCCGCTCCTATTTCCAGTACAATCGACGTATGTGGCATTCCGCTTGCCCGTCTCCATGCGTTTGGTCCCCTCCTCCCCGTTCGACAGCACGACAGCCATGGAAGTGGGATGCGAGGCATCTCCTGAAAAGGTCCACCCTATGGTGTTGGAGTGGTCGAAATAATCCCGTTGTTGGCCAAAGGTGCCTGTTTTACGGCATTCGAGCAACGTGTCAACAAGGGGTTTGAAGGAAGGTATCACGATTTCATACTCCTGCCCATCGCTACCCCTATCCCTATAGGAAGCCCCTTCGTAATCGGCTATGAACACACACGGGTATCCTTCCCTCCGCAATAGCACCAGGGCGTACGCAAGCGGTTTGAACCATGGTTCCACCACCGATTCCAGAGCCTGCAGGGGTTGCGAATCATGGTTCGCCACAAAGGTAACCGCATGCTGGGGGTCTGTCTGCACCAAGGTGCCGTCGAAAATGGTACGCAGGTCGTAATCGGCACGGGCAATGCTTGCCGTATGGAATGCAAAGTGCAGCGGAACATCGAACAGCGATAGCAATCCTGCCGTCCTATCCACATATCTACGCAGATTTTCCATATCCGGATCCCAGAATTCGGCAACGGAAAACATGTCCCTGCGGGCATGTTCGCACATAGCTTTCAGCCACTGGGGAAAGAACCACGCAGAAATGTGTTTGACCGCATCGATACGGAAGCCGTCGACACCGGTCGTATCGATGTACCACTTTCCCCAACGTACCAGTTCGTCGCGGACCTCGGACGACCCGAAATCGAGATCGCAGCCCATGAGATAATCATAGTTGCCGTATTGACCCGACACTTCGTTGTCGAATTCCTTCCCCTCGAACAGATATATCGTATCGTGCTCGTCTGGATTGCGCATGTCATGGTCCACGGCATCGAAGTGCCTCCAGTTCCACGTGAACGCCGAATAGTTCCCCTTGCGCCCGGGAAACACGTATCGGGTATACGCTTCGATCTCGAGTGCAGGACCTTTGGGGTGTGTGCGGTCGTCGCGCGGATACGGTGTCGCCATGGCAATCTCGGATCCATCCGCGCCCATGCGATGGTTCATCACAATATCGGCATACACGGAGAGGTTGGCCTGGTGTGCGGCATCGATTGCTGCAAGATACTCACCTTTCGTCCCGTATTTCGTCCCGATAGTACCCTTCTGGTCGAATTCGCCGAGATCGTACATATCGTATACGCCATATCCCGTATCGTACCCGCCCCCGGCACCTTTGTACGCGGGAGGCAACCACAGTGCGGTGAACCCCGCGTCGGCAAGGGCTCCGGCTTTCCGGGCAATCGTGTGCCAAAGCCGACCATCGGACGGGGTATACCAATGGAAGCATTGCAACAATACCCCCCGCTGTTCATCCATGACTGGATTCCTCCCCCGCCATGATTGTACGCTTGCCCAATTCCTTCAGCAACCCAAGCGCCCGTACAGCGTGTTCGGCCGGAACGAACAGATGGTCGTGGAAATAGCCGGCGACCATATTGGCACTGATTCCATTGGCAGCCAGGACGCCGGATACGGCAGCGGTGAGTCCGACCGCGTGGAGGCTCGAATGGACGCGCAAGGTAATGCGGGCCCACTGGTCCCGGTAGGCAAGACCGAGACTGTCGGCCTGGTCCGTACTCAAGATGTATGTGGTGCCTTCATCCTCACGAATGGTTGCCCATGGCGTATGTGGCTCCAGTCCATCGGACACTTCCCCTCCGAGATAGAACACATACTGTTGCCCTGACAGGACCGGCTCGAGTTTGGCGAGCAGTATGGCGAGGTCTGTCTCTCCCGTTGCTGGATCCATGGCATATCCTCCGATGTACAGAATCGTGAAAACGTGGTTCAGCATACCACCGGAAGAATTATTTTTCACATTTTTTTTGGTGGAATCACTTCATTTTCCAATATATGGACCGACGGGTGGTGCAGGAAGTTTTCAGATTCTGTCATATCTGTTATAACTGTAATGACAATTTCCTATTCTGTTGCAACACGGATTCAACATTGGGTATACTTACGTAAAAGTTTCCAATACAAACACCTATGCATGACCATGACGAGGAGGACAGCAATGTTGGGAAAAGCAGACGCAGGATTCAAAACAGCGGCACAACACGCCTATGAAATCATATGCCAAAAAATTATCGACGGTTCGTTGAAACCGGGTGACCGGCTCACCCGACGCGGGATGGCGAAGACCACAGGCTTGAGTGTTATTCCAGTGATCGAAGCGCTCCACAGGTTGGAGAGCGAGGGGCTGGTCGTTTCGGAGCCGCATTTCGGTTCCCGTGTAATCGGCATGGACACCAAGACGATCCTCGATCGCAACGCGTGCCGGATGGCTGTCGAATGCCAGGTTGTGCGCATACTGGCACAACACCACCACAAGGACCAGGTGGAGAGGCTTCGCTTGCTCGCCCGGCAGTTGGATGAAATGCCCAACAAGGACGGAACGAGGGAAACCTTCTGCGAACACCACGACTCCTTCCATATCCAACTTGCGACCTATACCGGCTATGCGACCTTTGTCGAAACACTCATTCGGTTGAACCTGTTCGACAGCTTGCTGCGGATCTCGATGGAACGTGAACAAAAGAAGAAGCTTCCCCTACCCGCGGGCCACCACCAGCGGTTGATCGAAGCGATCGCAACCGGGCATGTCGATGTGGCGGAGACTACGATGCGGGAACATCTGAACCACTGGATGGTTTTCGGCGAGGAAAAGATGTAGGCTTCGCAACCTGCGGACATTTTGTTATTGCCAATACGGAGACTCTCCTATATCGTTAGGACCATCAATTCGAATAGGGAGTTCTCCTGTGGCACATACCCATATACCCTCCGATTCATCGCGCAAGGACTATTTCACAGGCCTGGCCATAGCGACAACAGGAGTGGTGGTATTGAGTTTCGACGCACTGCTGATCCGACTTTCCGGCGTATCGGGGTTCCAAGCCTCGTTCTGGCGTGCCTTGTTCACAGGAATCTCCCTTGCATTGGTGTTTTTTATTTCCAATAGGAAGAAGGCACTCGACATCCTCCGCTCAGGTGGCAGGACCATGTGGATATCGGGGATCATGTGGGGGTGCAGCGGTTTGTGCTTCACCCTGGGCGTCCAGACCGCCGGGGCGGCGAATACACTGGTCTTGATCAGTCTCGCTCCCCTATTCGCCGCGGCATTCGGGTACATCGCGTATCGCCAGCGTCCCTCTGCGGTAACGCAATTGGCCGCAGTGGGAGCCATAGGCGGAATCTACTTCATGTACCGCAATGGTTTCGGGGACATTTCATTCGTCGGATTGGTATTTGCCATCTCGACCCCGATCCTGTTGGGGACGAACCTGGCATATCTGCGTCGGCACCGGGACATGAGTCGTGTCGCAGTATGTATGATCGGAGGTTTTGCAGGTGCGCTCATCTCCATTGTTGTGACCACAGGCCATGTTGCGATCAGTACCCAAGCACTGGTGCCGCTTGCTATCCTCGGATTGTTCGCCATACCATTTTCACAGACTATGATCAGTACCGGGACACGCTACATTCCTGCAGCCGAATCGGCGCTTATCAATTCCCTCGAAACGGTCTTGGGGATAGTGTATGTGTGGCTGTTCCTGGGAGAAGCTCCCACGGGTGAATTTATCGTCGGTGCCACAATCGTCATGATCTCGATCACCGCGAATTCCCTCTATCAGGCCCGGGCAAGGAAGGCCGGCCAATCCCTCCAGTGACCAACAGCCCACACAATTGCCCATGTGTATCGGATACAAACGGTTCCGGACAAAATCCTGGAATGTCAATTTTGTATATTCTGTGCAATAAAGTATATATGGAATCGGTATATTAATATTCCAGCAATATCCAACTACGTTGTTATATCATTTAACATTAACGTTATTGCTTATAGTGGAAAGGATTCCACATGAAGGATGTCAAATCTGTCCTACCAGTACTTTTTTTACAATAACTACAACTCTTCGTGTACAATTCCCGCATAATGATGTATCATTACAGCATGACGGAAATTGATGAAGGATATTACTTTTGGAAACGGGTCGACATGGCGCGGTCCAAGCAAATCACTCTCAAACAGATAGTCGAGAATGCTGGGTTGAACTACCATCTGGTGAAAGTGCAGCGCTCGTGCAATCGAATTCCGAAAGCATTGGATGCCGCCAAGCTGGCATCGGTACTGGACGTCTCGCTGGAATGGCTGTTGACCGGCAAACTGTGGAATGAAATTCCCAAGACTATCCTCGACTCGAACATGCGTCGCCAGGTAAGCGAGATATTCCATGTGCTCATGGCGTCCGACCCACAGAAGTGGCAGTCGGTCGAATCCGCACTCGGAATCGGACCGAATACCGACTGTTAGTGGCAGAGACCGCAAATCTTTGCCGATACATAAACCGGGCGGAGTGCCCTCCGCCCCTACTCCTGCTATCCTAGTTCAGCACCACCTCTATTGAAGTACGCCCTTTGTGCTTGGCGGTGAAATTGTCGGCATTTTCCGTTCCATATGCCAACAGGACCTTGTATGAAGTGCCCGGTGTGAACACTTCGTCGAACTGGTCACCCGAATCCAATGGCAAGGCGAACACGATTGTGGTCACCCCCTGCTCCTCGGTACCGCCGATCGCCCTGAAATCCTGTCTTCCACCCAATGAATCGTCGGACACATGCGAGGTGAGTCCATTTCCATAATCGTCCCTGACCACCACCTGCCCATTCTCAACATAGCCGAGGATATAGTGTGCATCCTTCATCATCCGACTCGGATTGAACCCTATCGCGACCCATCCGGTGGTTGGAGCCGTTACGGTGAATTCGATCTCATCCGAAAGGAATTTCCATGAGAAGCTCCAATTCTCTCCGGCCGTGACCAAATTCCCGCTGGTCACGGTAGCTTCGGCTTCCTTGTCACCACCTGCGAACAGTGCAACTTGAACCAGTGCCAAAAGCAACACCAGCAAATATTTCCGGGTATTTCTCATCGTCTCCTCCTCATCTGGCGGACCCAACATGTGTTTCGGTCATTGCCGATGTGTAATTCCACCAATATACTAACAAATACATAATGGGGAAGCTTTTTTCAAAAAAATTTGTGTTTTGGGCCAGGATTCCCTATACTGCAGGGGATACTCTGTGCCAAAAAGGGAGGGAGTCTCATGGGTTTCTTGCAAGAGATCGCATACACCCCGTTGCTCGGCTTTCCAGTGATAGGATACTTGGGAATCGCCAGCTACCTGCTCATGGTCGCCACAGCATTGGTCATGATCCTCACCCGAAGGAAAATCGTGAAGATAAAGCCGAAGGTCCACTTTCGTCTCGCCTACTCCACCTTGATCGTCGCCACATTGCATGGCCTGCTGGCGGTTTCGGTCTATATATGAGGCGCAGTCGACCTGAACGAGATTTCCGCCTGTAGGAACCGTTTCAATTCCCTTCGGCGCTTCATCGGCTCCAGACTCTCGAAGAATACCATGTGCAGCGATTCCCACATGAATACCCAGCCTCCGATAAGCAGACCTTCCACCAACAATTGCTCTATCAGGTAATGGCTGCCCGTCTTGCCCACGAGGTAGAATGTGATGAACCCCATGGAGATGAAAAACAGGATGAGGGAAAATTTGAGCAGACGCTTCAATTTTCGATGGATCATGCTCAACTGGCCTTTGTAATAGTTGCGGTAGCTTGCGATGATCAACTTCCCCTTCTCGATATCCTCGGGTCGGTTCTTGATGCAAAAATCGATCTCCAGCTCCCGTCGCAACGGAATCTCCTCCGAGCAGAGGTCGAGGAACTCGGCGAGTTCAGGATGCAGGTCCCGTTTGCGGAACACTGCATTGTCCCACTCGTGGAAATAGTCCATGTACCTGTCCAGGGCGATTTCAATGATCATACGATGCGTCTCGGGATTTTCCCTGTAGAGTCGCAAATGGTCTTCGTCCTTCCGCTTCCACAAACGCATTCGGAACCTCCCGTCCTAGCGGTAGCCACGAACGGACACTTGGCGGTTGCCAGTATCATCTGCCCTCCGTGGGCGACCTTGCGATCGTCGGCATGGAGGCGCAATGACTTAGCGACCGGCCAAGTGTCCAGGTAGTCTGTGGACCACCAGGAACAGTATAGGGGAAATCGAGGCACAATGGTACCGGGAATTACAACAACCGGAACACAATCTGCCGCTTGCCGCATACGACGGCCCCAAACGCGGCTTGACTATTCCTGTAATCCTTACGAATTTGGAACTAATACACATGACAAGCAAGAGGGGAGCGATCCCTCCATGCAATTGTTATTGAGTTCTCAATATACAGGGACTATAGTTGTAGATGGTTGACAGTGAACAAGTTGGAAATTCGCCGACTCGCAACGAAGACCATGAGGATGGAGGTACCATATGAGCAGACAGATCATCCATGATCCGGATCCTGCGGAAACGAAAGACTGGTTGGAATCGATTGAAGGGGTCATACGACATGAAGGCGCGGAAAAAGCCGACTACCTGTTGCATGAATTGACCCATGCGGCACGCTCCCTCGGGGTGAACACCTCCCCAGGCGTGATCAGCCCATACATCAACACCGTCATACAGGACCCGGGTGCGGTGATTCCCAAGGACGACTCGCTGACAGCGAGGAATGTCTCGGCCTTTGTCCGTTGGAACGCCATGGCAATGGTCGCCAGGGCAAACAATGCGGGACAAGGCTTGGGTGGCCATATAGCCAGCTTCTCCTCGTCCTCGGCGATCTATGAGGTCGGATTCAACTGGTTCTTCAAGGGACCGGACGCCCAGTACGGTCCCGACCTGATATTCTTCCAGGGCCACTCCTCTCCCGGCATGTACGCCCGGGCCTTCGTCGAAGGACGGCTCACCGAAGATCAGCTAGACCACTTCCGCAGGGAAGTCGGCGGCAAAGGGCTTCCTTCGTATCCGCACCCGTGGCTCATGCCCGATTTCTGGCAGTTCCCCACCGTATCCATGGGGCTCGGCCCCTTGATGGCCATCTACCAAGCCCGATTCATGAAATATATGGAAGCACAGGGACTCAAGGAGGTCGGGGACAGGAAGGTCTGGATATTCATGGGCGATGGAGAATCGGACGAACCCGAATCGTTGGGAGCGCTTTCCCTCGCATCACGTGAAAAACTGGACAACCTGATTTGTGTCGTCAACTGCAACCTCCAACGCTTGGACGGTCCTGTGCGGGGAAACGGCAAGATCATCCAGGAACTGGAAGGCCGGTTCCGTGGCGCCGGGTGGAATGTCATAAAGGTCATTTGGGGAACAGAGTGGGATTCCATCCTCGAGCGCGACACCAAGGGAATCCTGCTAAAGAAACTCGCATCCATGGTGGACGGCGAGTTCCAGACTATCCAATCGCGCGGTCCGGCATACCTGCGGGAGAAAATTTTCGGCGACGACCCCTATCTTGCCGAACTGGTGGCGGACAAGAGCGATTCCGAGTTGTGGCAGCTGACCCGCGGAGGACACGACCCGCGCAAGATCTACGAAGCGTTCCATGCGGCATCGAACCACACCGGAGAACCGACGGTCATCCTGTTCAAGACCGTCAAGGGATACGGCATGGGGAAAACCGCCGAAGCATCGATGGGAACCCATAACCAGAAGACCATGGACAAGGATGCGCTCATAGCCTTCCGCGACCATTACCATATTCCGGTAGCCGACGACCAGCTCGAAGCCCTGCCGTTCATAAAACCGGACCCCAAGAGTCCCGAGGCCGAATTCATTGCACGTCGGCGCAAGGTCATGGGCGGTCCGGTACCCTTCCGCAATGCACATGCGGAGAAGCTGCAAACCCCCGGCCTGGAGGAGTTCTCAGGCATGACAGCCTCTTCGGGAGACCGCGAGATCTCGACGACCATGGCATTCGTACGCATGCTCACCAAGCTGGTGAAGGACAAGCAGATCGGCAAGCGTATCGTGCCGATCGTCCCCGATGAGGCGCGGACCTTCGGCATGGAGGGACTGTTCCGGCAATTGGGCATCTACGCTCCGAGTGGACAGCTGTACGAACCGCAGGACTCCGAATCGCTCATGTGGTATCGCGAGGATGCCAAGGGCCAGATCCTTGAGGAGGGCATTACCGAAGCCGGAGCCATTTCCTCCTGGATCGCTGCGGGGACCTCCTATGCGAACCACGGCATATCGATGATACCGTTCTATATCTTCTACTCGATGTTCGGGTTCCAGCGCGTCGACGACTTCATATGGGCAGCGGGCGACAGCCGTGCCAAGGGGTTCCTCATGGGGGGAACGGCGGGACGCACTACACTCAACGGCGAGGGTTTGCAGCATGAGGATGGACATGGCCTGCTGATCGCGGCGACGCATCCGACCTGCGAAGCCTTTGACCCGACCTTCTCATTCGAGTTGGCGGTGATTCTACAGAACGGTTTGAAGCGCATGTACGAGGATGACGAGAATATCTTCTACTACATCACACTGATGAACGAGAACTACACCCACCCCGACATGCCCAAGGGCGTCGAGGAAGGAATCATACAAGGTGGCTACCTCTTCAAGAAGGCAGGGGACAAGAAGGCTCCGACAGTCCAGCTCATGGGTAGCGGAACCATCCTCAGGGAGGTGATCGCCGCTGCCGAGTTGCTGAAGGACGAATTCGGGGTCGAAGCCGATGTCTGGAGTATTCCGGGCATCAACCAACTGCATCGTAATGGCGTCGAAGCCGAACGCTACAACCTGACCCATCCGGAAAAGAAGCAGAAGGTCCCCTATCTCACCCAAGCCATGCAGGGACATGACGGGCCCGTGGTGATAAGCACCGACTATATCCGCGCCTATCCTGAGCAAATCAGGCGCCTCATCCCCCAAAAGGATGTGACGATACTCGGCACCGATGGATTCGGGCGCAGCGATATGCGTGAAGCGCTGAGACGGTTCTTTGAAGTCGACCGGCACTATATCGCCATTGCGGCGCTCAAGGGTCTGTCCGACCGGGGAGAAATACCGGCGAAGAAAGTCGCGGAGGCAATCAAGAAGTTCGATATCGATATCGACAAACCAAACCCCCTGATCAGCTGAGGAGGCAGATACCATGGCAATCAAACAGATAACCGTTCCCGATATCGGAGATTTTTCCGATGTGGCGATCATCGAGGTCTACATTTCCCAAGGCGATACGATCGGTGTGGACGACCCGCTGGTCTCCCTTGAGAGTGCGAAGGCTGTCACGGATATCCCCTCCCCGTATGGCGGTACCATCAAGACCGTCCATGTCAAGGAAGGCGATCTCGTATCGAAAGGTACGCTCCTTGCCGATATCGAGGTAGTCGGGGAAGAGGCGGCTCAAGAGGCAAAGGCACCGTCCGAACAGGAACCGGACAAGGCATCCCCCGAACCGGCAGCTGAAAAGAAACCGGAAAAAGTCCAACAAGCCGAAGAGGAGAAGCCCCAGCCGGAAAAACAACCGGAAGAAGTCAAGGGATCCAAACCCCAGCCACGGGCGACTGCAGGCAAGGACTTGGTGAATGCCCAGGCCCCGGGAGCCGTACACCATGCGACTCCTTCGGTGCGCCAGTATGCTCGGGAGCTTGGGGTACCGCTCGAATCCGTGGAAGGCAGTGGTCCCAAGGGCCGAATCCTGCGCGAGGATATCCAGAAGCTGGTCAAGCAAGCGCTCGGTGGAGCTGGTGGGGGTACGACAATGGCTCCAGGCGCCCAATTCGAACTGGAGGATTTTACCGTCTACGGAAAGATCGAACGCAAGCCGCTCTCACGTATCCAGAAGATTTCGGGTCCCCACCTGCAACGGAGCTGGCAGACCATACCGCATGTGACGCAGTTCGACGAAGCCGATGTGACCGAACTCGAAGCCTTCAGGCAAAAGCTCAAGGAAGAAATGTCGCGGCTCAAGGGCGAACAACAGGTGAAGATCAGCATCCTTCCGTTCATTGTCAAGGCAGTCGTTTCCGCGCTGCAGAAATTCCCCGAATTCAACTCCTCCTACGATGGAAAGGCGGGAGAACTGATTTTGAAGCACTACTACCACATAGGTATCGCCGTCGACACGCCGGAAGGGCTCATGGTGCCGGTGCTGCGCAATGCCGATACGAAGAGCATCCGTGAAATCGCGATCGAGCTGGAGGATCTGGGCAAACGGGCGAGGGAGCGCAAACTCAAGGCCGAGGACATCTCTGGCGGCTCGTTCAGCATCTCGAGTCTGGGAGGTATAGGGGGTACCGCATTCACACCGATCATCAACCCACCCGAGACAGCGATCCTGGGAATGTCCCGCATGACGAAACGCCCCTGGTGGAATGGAGAAGCCTTCGAGCCGCGCGATATCCTGCCGCTCTCATTGTCGTACGACCACAGGGCTATCGACGGAGCATCGGGAGCCCGGTTCACCGCGTATCTCGTATCGCTGCTCAACGACATACGGCGAATACTCGTCTAGGAGGACAGGATGAAAGAGATGAAATGCGACCTGGTTGTCCTCGGTGGAGGACCCGGCGGATATACGGCGGCATTCAGGGCCGCTGACTTGGGAAGGAAGGTGACGCTGGTCGAGAAGGACCCTGTCCTCGGAGGAGTATGTCTCAATGTGGGCTGCATCCCCTCGAAATCGCTCTTGCACCTCGCGGAGGTCATTGCCGATGCCGCGGAACTCGAAGCGGCGGGCGTCTCGTTTTCGAAGCCTTCGATAGATCTGGAGAAGATCCGCTCCCACAAGGAGTCGGTGGTCAACACCCTCACTTCCGGATTGAACGGTTTGTGCAAGGCGAGGAAAATCGAAAGGATCGCCGGAACCGGCACATTCCTTTCCGATACGGAGCTCGAGGTGGAAACCAAAGAGGGCAAGCTGAAGGTCACCTTCGCCGACCTTATCGTCTCGGTTGGTTCGCGCCCGGTCCAGATACCAGGAATTCCCTACGACGACGAACGGGTCTGGGACTCGACCAATGCGTTGGCACTCGCATCGATTCCGAAGCATATGCTGATCATAGGTGGGGGCATCATAGGTCTGGAAATGGCCTCGATCTACCATGGACTCGGCTCGAAGATCACCATTGTGGAGGCGACCGACGCGCTCATTCCCCCTGCCGACAGGGATCTGAAGCAGCCATTGCTCAAGAAGATCAAGAAACACTATGCGGCGATCCATACATCGACCAAGGTGACCAAGGTGGAAGCCGGCAAGAATACCCTGCTCGTGCACCTCGAGGGCAAGGACGTACCGGAGACCGTCGAGGCCGATGTCGTGCTCGTCGCTGTCGGCAGGCGTACGAATGCGGATCGCATCGGTATAGACAAGACATCGGTAAAGATGAGTGAACGGGCATGGATCGTAACCGACGAGAAGCAACGGACGAACGTTCCCCATATCTTTGCCATCGGCGACGTCACCGGAGATCCCATGCTTGCCCACCGCGCTTCGCACCAGGGAAAGGTTGCGGCCGAGGTCGCATGCGGACAGCCCTCCGCCTTCACTCCTATGGGCATTCCTTCGGTCGCCTATACACAGCCGGAGATAGCATGGATCGGACTGACCGAACAGGAAGCCAAGGCTCGGGATATTCCCTACAAGAAAGCATCGTTCCCCTGGCAAGCCAGCGGGAGGGCCTTGAGCTCGATGGCCACCGAGGGAGTGAGCAAAGCGTTGTTCGATCCGAAGACCGGCCGGTTGCTCGGTGCCGGAATAACAGGCAAGAATGCAGGAGAATTGATCGGCGAGGCGGTCCTAGCCTTGGAGATGGGAGCTGTGGCGGAGGATATTGCCTTGACGATCCACCCCCACCCCACCCTCAGCGAAACCTTCGCCTTGGCGGCGGAGCTCGCGGAGGGATCGGCTACCGATACCTTGAACAAGTGATGCCAGCGGTGCCGAGAAACAAGTGTATCAGAGGATGGTCTTGTACCAATCGACCCGGCGGTCCAGCTTCACCGCATAGGCGGAGCGGACCGTTGCGGTTTCCTCAAGGTCTATAGTGTACACTCCGTACTCGCCGTCCTCCTCCAAAGGTGCGACGGGATTGCCGAAGGGGCTGAAGATAGCCGAGCTGTGGTCGTAGTGCTGTCCGTCCGGCGCCGAGCCTGTCCGATTCACCCCGATCATGAACACTTGGTTCTCGATCGCCCTGGCTTGCAGGAGCACGTTCCAGTGGAGTGTGCGCTTCGATGCCCAGTTCGCGATATTCACAATCACGCTGCAAGTCTTGGACAGCCCCTGGTACAATTCGGGAAACCGCAGGTCGTAGCAGATGGTGAGCCCGAAGGTTGCACCACCGAAATCGCACGTCTGCAGTTCATTTCCCTTCCCGAATACACGGTCCTCCCCCGAAAGGCTGAACGGGTGGGTCTTCACATAGGTCCCCAGCACAGTCCCTTCCGCGGAGATCAAGGCACATTTGTTCAAAGCCCGCTTTTCGTCGGTGGACCATTGCACATAGCCCATGACAATCGCGATGCGGTGTTCGGTCGCCTGGGTCCTGAACCAGTGGAGCGTATGCGCCGAGTCGGCATGTTCTGCGGTACGAGCGATATCCATGGAGAAACCGGTGAGCGTCATTTCCGGAAACACGATCAGCTCCGCCCGATCCTTGGCCGCACGTTCGATGAACTGCCTGCACCGCACCTTGTTCGCTTCCTTCTCTTCCCACACCTGGTCCATGGATACCAATGCAATCTTCATATCTCCGCTCCCTCGAACATGTCGTATCGCAAGTATACCAATACCATCGCCGTACGTACATGAAAAAATTGGGAAGCAACCGAAGTCGCTTCCCATCGAAACACATATTTCCACTATGCTGTTACAGCAACGATACGGCGGCTTCGTACACCGCATCGGCCGTGATGCCGAAGAGTTTGTACAATTGCTCGGCCGGGGCGGACTCACCGAAACTGTGCATACCGACGATCTTGCCATCCAGTCCCACATACTTGTACCAGTAGTCGGCGATAGCGGCTTCGACAGCGACACGCTTGGTGACATCGGCTGGCAACACCGACTCGCGGTACTCGGCCGGCTGCTTCTCGAACACTTCGCAACAGGGCATCGAAACCACCCGCACCGACGTTCCGTCGGCTGCGAGACGTTGTGCCGCTTCCATGGCCAGCGAGACTTCGCTACCGGTTCCGATCAGAATGACCTGGGGGTGCTTTCCACTCTCCCACAAGACATATCCGCCATTCCCGATTGCCTGTACCTGCCCTGCGCTGCGGGCTTGGGGGGCAAGGTTCTGCCGGCTGAGCATGAGGGCCACCGGACCGTCGGTGCGCTTGATCGCACGCTTCCAGGCAACGGCAGTCTCAACAGCATCGGCAGGTCTCCAAGACTCGAGGTTCGGGGTGATGCGCAACATCGCCGGCTGTTCGACCGGTTGGTGGGTAGGTCCGTCCTCACCCAATCCGATGGAATCGTGGGTATAGACGTACACGACATGCAATCCCATGAGTGAGGCCATGCGTACCGCGTTGCGGGCATATTCCATGAAGATCAGGAAGGTTCCACCATATGGCAGGAAACCACCGTGCAACGCCATGCCGTTCATGATCGCAGACATACCGAACTCACGCACGCCGTAGTGCAGATAGTTTCCGTTTGCGTCTTCGGCTGTAAAGGCCTTCGAGCCTTTCCACTTGGTCAAGTTCGAAGGAGCCAGGTCCGCCGACCCACCGAGCAATTCGGGAAAATCGGGACCTAACTGGTCCAATACCATTTGCGAGGCCTTGCGGGAAGCGACCTTTATCCCCTCCTGCTGCCATTGTGCGATAAAGGCATCGAACTTTTCTTCCCAACCTGCAGGGATTTCCCCTGCGAGACGACGGGTGAACTCTGCGGCCTCTGTTGGATATTTCTTCGCATATGCGGCAAAAAGGCCGTTCCATTCCTGCTCGTAGTCGGCACCGCTTGCGGTGCAGTCCCACGCGGCATAGATATCGTTCGGCACAAAGAACGGTTCATCATACTGCCAGCCGAGCTGCTTGCGGCTCAATGCGACTTCCTCGGCACCCAAGGGAGCGCCGTGGCAGTCCTCCTTGCCCGATTTGTTGGGGGAGCCGAAGCCGATTGTGGTCTTGCAGACGATCAAGGTCGGCTTGTCCGTGACGGCCTTCGCCTGCTTGATCGCAGCTTCGACAGCCTGGGCATCGTGCCCGTCGATCGCGCGTACCACATGCCAACCGTAGGCTTCGAACCGCTTTGCCGTATCGTCGGTGAACCACTGCTCGACCTCACCGTCGATCGAGATGCCATTGTCATCGTAGAAAGCGACCAGCTTGCCCAGTTTCCAGGTTCCGGCCAGCGACGCCGCTTCATGGGAAATCCCTTCCATCATGCACCCGTCGCCCATGAACGTGTAGGTATAGTGGTCCACGATGGGGAACCCCTCCCGATTGAACTGGGAAGCCAAAATCTTTTCGGCAGTCGCCATACCCACCGCATTGGCGAGTCCTTGCCCAAGCGGACCGGTGGTGGTCTCGATTCCGGGGGTAAGTTTGTATTCGGGGTGTCCCGCGGTCTTCGAATGGAGCTGTCTGAACTGCTTCAGTTCCTCCAGCGGCAAGTCGTAACCGGTGAGATGGAGCAGGGAATAGAGCAACATGGACCCGTGTCCGTTGGAAAGGACAAAGCGGTCCCGATTGGCCCACTGGGGATTCTTGGGATTGTGTCGCATAGCCTTGCGCCATACCACCTGGGCCATATCGGCCATGCCCATCGGAGCACCGGGGTGTCCCGAATTCGCTTTCTGCACGCCATCCATGCTGAGGATCCGCAATGCATTCGCCATTGTCCTGTTATCCATGTTACATCTCCCATCGTTACTGGTTTTTTAAGATACCGTCACGAGAAAGTGTATATTCTGGAGACGTTAAGGTCAACAACAACGGCAGATGGAGGCGGAGCAAAAAGCATTCCTATGCGGGTAGGCGCAATCCTGACGCGAGCAGATCCACCATGCACGTGAAGGCGTGGCGATGATCCTCGCCAGGCTCCAACGGATAGGTATCCAACATGAGCACCGGGGCGGTGAGCGTATCGGCGTAGGACATGGGCAAACAATTCCATGCTCTCGGGGACCATGCGTTGCAGTATCTGTTGTTTCACCTGCTGGGGGCACTCCTGGAGAAACCGCTGCTTGAGCATCACCATGGCATCATCCTGTTCTTCGAATTCCCTCGCCCTTCGCATCGATGCAATGATTGCTTCGGAGAACGTCCCGCGCGGCTCGGAATCGAACTCCTGTACCAACAGATTGGACAAATCAGTCAAGAGGTCGATAAAAGCTTACTTCGGATGCACTTTACCAGCCCGTGGACGCACTGCCCGATTGCTTTAATTCAAAGATTCTTTCTGGTAGGTAGTAGTATCCCCATTACATTTTTGTAAGAAAAAATAATTCTCATTCATATTGATTCATTTTCTTTTGGATGAAATCCAGCATGCTCGAGAATCTAGTCTTTATAAGCTTAAATGAAGTCTCGTTGAAATTGCTGATTGGCAGGTACATACCCAAAGCAGCTACAAACCTATTTCTATCCAATATTGGAGCGAACATCATTACTACATGATCCTCATCTACAATTTTTGGCTTCATAACATAATTTCTTATTGTATCGAATTCTCTTTGCATCGATTCAAGATCTTCCACTCCTCTCCAAACACCGACAGCTGGTAATCCAAATTGTTCAACAAATTGGTCAAGAGTTTCTTTTTCATAATGGGCAAGGATAAATCTGCCCAGACTACTAGCATAAGCTGGGTAGCGTTGATGGTGTACAACTTGCAGCCGTGTTTGAGGTTTCGATTCATGAATAATCACACGATACTGATGTTCTAGCACGGCAAGAATACAAGATACTCCAACCTCTGATGCGAAATTATCCATTGCGATTGCCGCGATTCTCCGTACCAATTCAACAGTAACTTTTCGTTTGGACAATTCTTGTATCTTTTGACCGATTGAATAGGAATATTTTCGTCGGGCACCCTCTTTTTCAAGAAGTCCATTTTCAACCAGAGATGAGATGATGTTCGCACACGTAGACTCCCCCATCCCGGTTCCCTGAGCTATTTCAGGTAACCGAACCGGAACGCTCGCCTGCGCGACAAAATCTAAAATACTAACGGCACGATCCAAAACTTGTATCAATATCTACTATCCTTTGGATCTTTCATGTGACAAGCTATCCAAAAATTTTAATGCTATTCTTTGACGGAACCCGCCGTCAAGCCATCGACAAGACTCTTTTGGAAGAAGATGAAGACAATCACTGCCGGTATACTCATCAATACCGAGCCGGCCATCAGATTCCCCCAACTTATACCAAACTCCAACTTGTAGTATGATAACCCAATTGAAATGGTTTGTGTAGAAATATCCAATGTTAGAATCAAGGCCAACAACAATTCATTCCAAGCAAGTATGAATGCATACATCGCAATTGCTCCAATCGCTGGAGCTGAAATCGGTACAATAATCCTGAAGAGAATCGTCAACGGTCCACATCCATCAAGAATGGCAGATTCTTCAATCTCAATAGGTATTTTATCGAAGAAACCTTTCGCCAACCAGATTGTTATCGGCAATCCGATGATGATATAGACTATTATCATCCCAAGATGCGTGTTTAAAAGTCTAATATTTCTCAGAATGATAAAGAAAGGCAAAATTAACGAGACCCTGGGCAATATGCGACTGAATAGGAACATCCCAAGAAACACACTTCGACCGCGGAACTTATATCTACTGAATCCATATGCCGCAAGCACTGCAATCACCACGGACAGCACGGTCGAACTCAATGAGATTATTACAGTATTCTTAAAATACCGGGTCATAGCCGGATTCTGAATTACAGTCTTATAATTATCAAAGGTGGGATTCTTCGGAATCCATTGTGGTGGGTCGGAGAAGATGACGTCAGGTTGTTTAAACGAAGTACTAAGTACCCAAAATATTGGCAAAAGGCTGTAAAGACAAATTATCAAAATACCGAGTGTTATCAGAATCTTATAACGTAATTTTCTTTTTCTCATACATAGTTCCTGTTTCTTTCTTAGTTAGAAAATTCCTCAGCATTAGGATCACGATAACAAAAGCCAACAATAGTACACTCACTGCGGCTGCCTCAGAAAAGTTGAAAGAGGAGAATCCAAGTTTATAAATAAACAAACCAAGGATCTCGGTCGCACCTCCAGGACCTCCACCAGTTAAAACAAAAATGATGTCAAATGTGTTCCATGCATATATGATTTGCAAAGTGATTACTATCACAATGATATTTTTAATATTCGGAACGGTAATAAACCTGAACCTCTGTATTGGAGAGGCTCCATCGATCATTGCTGCTTCATATTGATCTTCGGGAATACCTTTCAATCCAGATAGAAGCATAATCATGAGAAATGGGTACCCTTGCCAGATAGCAGCAAACAATACCGAAAAAAAGGCCATCTTAGGCTGAGACAACCAGGGTTGGACAAATTCACCCAATCCGATTTGCCTCAACAATGCATTCATCAATCCAAAATCCGTTTGAAATATCCATTTCCACGTATTGCCTGAAACTACCGAAGGAATGGTCCAAGGAATAAGAGCGATGATCTGAACAACTCCCCGCCCTCTGAATTTCACATTGAGAAACAATGCGACAATCATCGCCAATGTAAACTGGAAGAACACCGTCACGATTACCCAAATCAAGGTATTTTTCAATACATTGAGAAAATCGTACCTTGCCATGACTGCCTTGAAATTCTGCAATCCTACAAACGTCGTACTGTTACCTATAAGTTTGAAATCGGTCACAGAATATGTAAACGTCTTCCACATGGGGTATACCATCAACAAAACCAATAGAATTGTTGCAGGTAAGATGAATAAATATCCTTGATACCTAGTTTTCAAAACAGTCTCCTTGAGGTATGGGAGGATGGAAGCTTACAGCTTCCAATCCTCCCTTAATCGCCTTCGACGCTAATTCCCTAACATCGTGTTCCCTTGTTGAGTCATAATTCTCGCAGCTTCTTCTACTGATTTTGTTTGTCCAGTGAGTACTTTTTGCATCTCACGGATCATCATTGCACGAATTTCAACCCATTTGGGATTCAAAGGTGGTGACTTTGAATCGACCGCTGCATTCATAACCTTCACATACATGGGATCATTCCATGGGGGATTGTTCGTTGCTGTAGCTCTTGCCGGCATCCTAATTGTGTATTCAGACAGGATTTCCGGTGTTGTAAACCAATCGATATACTCACGAGCCGCCTCAGGATTTTTACAGGAGACAGGTATAGCATACGCTACCCCAAAACCTTTGGACTTGCCAGGAACAGGAGCAAAATCCCAATCGATATTGGCAGCTTTTTCTTTAAGCATCGGAATAACATTCGATCCACCCATCATCATGGCCACTCTTCCATTAAGGAAGAACTCGATATAATCCTTGTTATCGTAGTTGACAGCTCCTGCAGGCGAGACTTTATGCTTGTTGGCTAGATCCACCCAGAACTGGAGACCCTTTATCGCACCCGGTTCGTCCAGTACCATTTTGTTATCCCTGATTATATCTCCACCAAAAGCCCATATCATTGGCAATACTTCAGCTTCGAAGTCAGTTGCTGCAGCTGCGCTACCGGAAATGCCGAACCCATACTGTTGATTTCCTTTCGTCAATTTAATAGCGATATCCAGAAAGTCATCCCAAGTCCAGTTCTCTTTTGGATATGCAACACCTGCGGCATCAAACATATCTTTGTTATAAAACACCCCACTCGTATCTGCTCGGAATGGAATTCCGTAAAGTTTTCCATCCTTGGATGCTGCATCCCAAATAGCGCCGGAAAAATCGGATTTCTCGACATTTTCAAATGGCAACAATAGACCTTCGTTTATTAACAGAGGCAACATATTGTTATCAACAGCAAGTATGTCCGCAGCCTGATTCCCCACAATCGACACAACATATTTCTCAACCAGTCCCTCGAAAGGATATGCTTGGATATCCACCTGGTTGCGGTGGGTTGAGTTGAACGCCGCCTCTACAATGGGTGCTTGATTGTTCCACCAAGACCCTTTCCATACCGTAATAGTTACTGGAGGGGCTTCCACAACTGATTCTTTGGCACCACTTGCCATCAGCATAGACAGTGCACCAATCGTGATAATCATACAGACCATCACGAATCTCAATCCCTTTCTTTTCATCTTCTCCTCCTGTTTCTCAGCTTCATAAGCTGTTATTATGCCTTCCAAGTCCTATATGTCCGGATTCGTTCCTACCATTTTCAAATAATAGTTCAAATATTCTGGTAGAACGTCCGTTAAGGCCTTGGAAATCTTATCAATCTCCTGTTTATCCTTTTCTGAAATCTGAAGAGACTCGCTTGCTATGTTCTCAACCACCTGGGCAGCGGTACGAGCACCGATAATCACTCCATCGACATCGGGTCTATTGAGCACCCAGTTGATAGCCAGCTGAGTCAAGGAAACTCCATATGTTTTCACAAAAGGTTTCAGTTTTTCGACAGTTGAAGTGGTTCTATCCCACCACTCGGGCAAGTAGAGCAACAATCCATCGGAACCGACTCGCGCCCTTTGATCATCTTTCCCAAATTTGTAGTCATTCGAAAATTTTCCAGTCAACAATCCACTTGCGAGCGGTCCGTATGCAACAATCCTAACATTATGGTCAACACAAAATGGGAATAGATATTTCTCAGCATACGTTCGCCACAACAGGCTGTAACATTGTTGCAAAACATCGATTTCTCCAATACATAACGCGGTTTCCATTTGGCTCAATGAAAAGTTCGACAAACCAATTGCCCTAATCTTTCCCTCTTCCTTTAATTCCATCAGAGTACCAATCGATTCTTCGAGTGGGACTTCATTATTTGGGTAATGCAGATAATAGAGGTCTATGTAGGAAGTTCCTAAATTACGCAGGCTTGCTTCAAGAGATTTCCGTATCCCTTTGGCACTTGTATTCTGATATGAAACTTTGCTGCTGAGTACAACATCGTCGCGTATCCGGCTAACCACTTTACCTACTATTTTTTCTGCAATCCCATCTCCATAGGCTTCAGCGCAGTCGAAGGTGCTCACCCCGCCTTCCAGTGCTGTTGACAATACAGTTTCAAAGTTTCTGCGCGAGTCGGCTGATTTGAAGAAATCACCTCTTGGTGAACTACCTCCCATGATAATTGAGGAAAGTTCTATCCCGCTCGCTTCAAGTTTGAATTTTTCCATTATTTATTCCATAATTCAATATCTCAGAGCAATATATTACATTCATCGAAGCTATCCACCGAGTACTTCTCTACGGCAGCTTCATTGATTGAGATACCGATTCCAGGTTTGCTACTTGGAATTATATATCCATCCTGCCAGTTGAACGGTTCCTCCAACAACAGGTCCAACCCATGTGAATCCATCTTCTCAATACTTTCCTGTATGAGAAAGTTCGCACAACAAGTGTCCAATTGGATCTGGGCGGCAAAATTTACCGGACCAGCCCAGAAGTGCGGTGTAAACTGCATATGTGCGGCATCAGCGATAGCTGCAATTTTCTTTGCCTCTAAAAGACCTCCCATTCCTGAAAGATCCAATTGAATGATATCGACACACTTGGATTCAATCAGCGGCATGAACTCCCATTTCGTTGCCAAGCGTTCGCCAGTTGCGATCGGAATACTTGTAGCCTTCGAAACTTTTACAAGTGCAGTGAAGTTTTCCGGAGGTGTTGGTTCCTCGAACCAGAGGGGATCAAATGGTTCAAGCATTTTTGCCGCTCGAATTGCTCCGGACGATGTGAACTGTCCATGGGTTCCGATTATAATATCGCAAACTTCTCCACAGACATCCCTCAAATGACTGATAATCCGCTTTGCCCTATTCATCATATCCAAAGGCGGTTGTCCTGCAGTCAAATTCCTTACATATGGCGAGAAAGGATCGAGTTTTATTGCTGTAAATCCCATTGCAATGCACTCCTCGGCACGTTGAACAAGAGCGTCCTCCATTTGCCAGAAATCTTCACACCATATCGCATCATTCTTCTCCGTCAAATAGGTATACGTTCTGATCTTCTCGTTGACCATACCACCAAGCAATTCATAGACAGGGCGATTGACCTCCTTTCCGATAATATCCCAACAGGCGATCTCCAGACCACTTACGATACCCATGAGCGCCAAATCAACATGCGAGTGACCTTGCTTCGTGAACACTCTGAGAAAGAATTTCTCGATGTCAAATGGACTTTGGCCAATAAGAAACTCCTCGGCAACAGCAGCGACCATCTTCTGGTACAGTTCAGGATTATATGAATTCCAATATATCTCGCCCCAACCTACAGAATTGTTATCGGTAACAACTTTAACAAGAAACCAGTACACACCACCTCGAGCATTGGTTCTGATCTTGATTACATAGGGTATGACTTCGGTCACTTTCATGATGGTATCTCCTCTCGATTCCTATTCTATCCCGAAATTTATATTTGTCAATGATAATTTATATTATTATATTCTTTATTATTGAATATAATCCTAGAGTCACACCTCTTTTTTGCTTCTGAAAGTAGAGAAAGCGTAAACCCACACGATTGCTTTACTCCTAAGATATGTGGCATGCTGGAACACCCATGAAGAAGACGATTCGAACGAAGCACCGGGTACCGATGCTTGTTGCAGCCCTATTGCTCACCATCACCTCAACTCTGGGAGCCCAGGAGTTGCCCCTTTTGTTGCAGGAACGCTATATCATGGCTCATATCGGATTCCAACGGCAGTATGCCACCTCATACGAATACCCCGACGACATATCGCTGGGATACACGATATTCAACGGCGAATTTCCAGTCGTCATCCATGCCGAAGGTCCCGAACTCTCCCTCTATTCGGGAAGTCCGCTCTTCATCCCCGCGTTCCTTTCGGGAGGCACAACCAACCAGATCGGGTATATCGATGCCTACAGCAACTACACACCGATCGCGCTGTTGTCGCTCGGATGGCGCCACGACCTGTTGAAAACCGGCAACTTGGCCAACGACGGATTCTTCGCCTCTTGGGGCTGGCGTGCCGGCATACTCTCGGGTGGACTGGGCTACCATTTCGCACACGAACGGCCTGTCGGATACCTGGGGGTATCGCTGGACAACCTGGGAATCAGCCTATCGGCATCTCCTGTGAATCTGAAGGCGACCCTCACGTACCGTACCGAGAAATCCTGGAGCATAAGCACTTCCGCCGAAGTGGATGAACACGGACGGGCAAGTTTTGGCATAGGTTTCGGCCTATCGCGCAAGGACTACGCCGCAGAATCCATATTCACCGATGACTGGAGCCTGTCGGTCGCCCACCGAGGATCATTGTTGCACGCACCGGAAAACACGAACGCCGCATTCGAATGGGCACTCGAACAGCCCCGCTATGTCGCAATCGAAACCGATATACAATTGACGGCCGATGGCAAGTTCCTATTGATCCACGACCCGATACTGCTCCGATACAGCCACGGGTTCGACATGGTCGGGGATATGACCAGCGAACAGCTGAAATCGCTCGACATGGGATCCTGGTTCTCCCCCGATTTCGCTGGGACCCAAGTGCTGGACCTGGCCCAATTGGGCGAAATCAGCAACGCAAACCCCGACGTCTATTGGCTGCTCGAGCTGAAGAACCTCGTATGGACCCGTGAAGAAGCCAAGCGCTTCCTCGCGGAAATCGACGAAGAGTTCGACCATCCGGAAAAGATCGGCTTCTATACCGTCACCTTGGAGATGATGGAGTTGATGCAATCGCTCACCGACCGTCCCGTGGGAATCCAGTTGGATACGGTGAAAATGATGTTCTATTACAGCGACCACCTCATGCCGCTGGTGAAAGCCGAGTACCGCCCGTTGGTGCGGAACGCCGACTTCTTTACCCTGCTCTCCTCCAAATTCGACAGGCAGGAACAGTTGATCGAACTTTCCGAGGAGTTGGGAATACCGGTGATGCTGTGGAATTTCCACGACGTCATTGCCGGCTATATTCCCAAGGACCTGCGCCACTACCCCCTTGGCATGCCCAAGATGCTCGACGGCGCACTGTTGAAGGAGTAGCCATTCCCCTGCGGATATCAGCTGTTCGTGCATCAACTGGACAAACTGGTTCCATTTGGGCATAGTGGGTATACACAAGGAGTCGACATGTGGGGCAAAAAGACGAAACAACCTCAAGGATCACTACTGGAATCCATTCCATTCACGACCGTTGAAGGCCGCCAGGCGAAACAACCGTTGACCGTATTCGCCCTGAGCACCTGCGGTTTCTGCCGACGGGCGATCACATTTCTCAACGACAGCACTATTGCCTACCGGTATGTCTACGTGGACAAACTGGACAAGCCCGCGCAGGATGCCGTCCGGGCTTATGTGAAAAAAACCTTCCATACAATGCTTTCCTATCCGTTCCTCTGCATCGGGGAGGACGATTACCTCACGGGATTCATCAGGGCCTCGTGGGAAAAGGAGTTGGGCAATGGATGATGCCAAAACGATCGATGTCGGTCAATTCGTGCACAACGTGGCGAAGAACAAGGGATGGCGCCTCAATGGCGATGCCGAATTCCTCCAATCCCTGGTAGAGGGTCTGGAGATGAACTTCCAACGGTTGGGGTATCTGCAATGCCCCTGCCGCCTCTCCTGGGATAACCGTGAGAAGGACAAGGACATTCTTTGTCCATGCGTCTACGCTGCCGACGATATCGCCGAATACGGACACTGCTTCTGCTCGCTTTTCCTCTCCCCCGAATTCGCCGCATTGGGAACAGAACCGGCAAGCATACCGGAACGACGACCGGAAAGCCTCTTTCCTTGACTACTGATTCACGAACAGAGCCATGGCCGTGCGCAGTTGTTCCAACTTCTTTTCCAGCGCCTTGATATTAAGGTTCACATTCACTATGTCGCGACCCAGCTGCAGGAAGTCATCCGACGATTCGTAGCCGGCCATGCGAACCAATTCATCAAGCGACCGGTAGACTCCGGTGAAATCGCGGACCAACGCATCGACCTCGCCCTTCAGATCCGCGACTTCCTCAGCCACGGCATATCTGTCCAGACTGCCTTCGATAGCAGCCACATTGTTTTCCAACACGACAACCCGAGCGGAAATTCCCTGCAGTTCTTGCGCGAATACCGCGGACGGAACGTACTCGGACTGTTTCTGTTTCAGGCCTGCGACTTCCGCCTCCAACTGTTCCACCTTGGATTGGTTTGCCATTCTGTATGTTTCGAATTCTTCAAGAGCAACTGTGGAAGCACACGACGATAACAAGAGAACGACGACAACAATCAGCAAGGTACCCATACATACCTTCTTCATGCGTAGCCCCCTACACAAATCGTTATACCGACATGTCCCCATACTACCTTCCCATACGCCCAAGGGCAACAAGAAAATCAAATTTCGTCACACTGGAAGACAGCAAGCACCGGCAATGACACTACCGGGCGACCTGTGGTAGTCTCTGCGCATGGAAAACCAACAACCGTGCCCACTGTGCACCCACGACTCCCACCTCCTCGATCCTACCGCGAGGCGCAGATACTTCCGGTGTCCCAATTGTGGAGGAATCTTCCTGGCACGCGAGCTGCTTCTCCCCCCCGATGCCGAACTGCGCGAGTACCACACCCACAACAACGATATTACCGACATCCGCTACCAGAAGTTCGTCAGCCCATTGGTCGAGCTCATCGATTCGCGTCAAGACAATGGACAAACAGGTCTGGATTTCGGCGCTGGTCCCGGACCGGTAGTCGCCCACATGCTGGGCAAGCTGGGCTACGCTATCGACTTGTACGATCCGTTCTTCCACCCCGATAAAACGATATTCGCAAAAAGTTACGATTTCATCTTCTGCTGCGAGGTGATCGAACACTTCAACAATCCCGGTATCACCTTTGCGACCCTCGGCAACCTGTTGGCCCCCGGCGGATCGCTCTACTGCCGCACGACCTTATATAGAACCGATATAAATTTCTCAACCTGGTTCTACAAGAAGGAAGACACCCATGTATTCTTCTACCAACGCGAGACGATCGAGTGGATCGCCGAGCACTTGCTGCAGTGCGACTTCAGCATCCTCAACGACAACCTCCTTTATTTCAGTCGGGTGTGAGTCACCCGAAGTACCTGGTACGCAATTTCGTTTTTGTATACAAAATTGAAAATTGGTACCTGGCACCCGTATCGAACCCACATACTATATGTGTAAACAGATACATTTGCCAAATCGCAGCAACGAAGTACTTGGCACGTACATGTGTTTTTGTATGCAAAATTGATAATTGGTACCTGGCACTTACCTTGGTATGTTGTATTCTTGGATCTTCTTCGCGAGGGTCTTGCGTGTCATGCGCAGGATTCCGGCTGCTTTCGATTGGTTGAACGAGCACTCTGTGAGCACACGTTCGATGGAGGCCTTCTCGATTTCGCCGACAGCCTGCTTCACAAACGACTGGAGCGATTCGTCACGTTGCGGATCGAAGAACCGTTTCGGTTGTGCCTGGGAACTACCTCCCGGATACTCTACACCAAGCAACTCGATCTGGTCGGACGCGCTCAGCAGCACCCCCTGGTTGACCACATTCTGCAACTCACGCACATTTCCGGGCCAGTGGTAGGCCATCCAAGAACGCATGATGGAGTCCGACACTCCCATGACCTTGCGGTTGTAGCGACGGTTGTACAGGCGGATGAAATGGTCGGCCAGCAAGGGGATATCGGAACGTCGTTGCCGCAAGGGCGGAAGCATCAACTGCACCACATTGATCCGATAGTAGAGGTCCGCACGGACCTTGCCCTCCTGAACCAGTTGCGCCACCGGTTTGTTGGTTGCCGAGATGATGCGGATATCGACAGATACGCTGCGCGAGCCGCCCAAACGCTCGAAACACGATTGTTCAAGCACCCGTAGCAACTTTGCTTGTACTTCCAGCGACATGTCGCCGATCTCGTCGAGAAACAGGGTGCCTGTATCGGCAAGCTCGAACTTTCCCAGCCGTTTCTCGAACGCGCCGGTGAACGCCCCCTTCTCGTGTCCGAACAACTCGCTGAGCAACAACGATTCGGACAATGCGGCGCAGTTGACACAGACGAACGGCCGGTCCTTGCGGTTGCTGGTGAAATGGATATATCGCGCCATGATCTCCTTGCCGGTCCCGCTCTCCCCGCAGAGCAATACCGGAGCGTTGCTCTGCTTGATCCTGTCGGCCACCTGCAGTTGGTGCAGCATGTCCGGGTCCGCCGTCACAATGTCCGACGCACAGTATTTCTCACGCAATTCCCCATGGAGATAGAGGTTGTCGTGCTGAAGGCGCACCAACTCGATATGTTTTCTGACCTTATCCAGAATGTGCGAGTTGTCGATCGGCTTGAGGATGTAGTCGGCTGCGCCGAGATGCATCGCCTCGACCGCAGACTCGACGCTCCCGTATCCGGTGATCATCAGCACAGGCAACTCCGGATCCCGTTCCTTCAACGCCGCCAGCAACGTTGTTCCCGACACCGCATGTTTCAGCCGGATATCCACTATGGCGATATCGAGGTCGTAATCGTCGGCGACACGCAAGGCACCAGGCATGGTCTGTTCGGCATGTACGATGAATCCTTCGGTTCCGAACAGGTCCGAGAGACCACGGAGGATGCCCGCCTCATCGTCGACAATCAAAATATGGGAACTGTTTACACAAGCCACTGCACACCCCTAGACAACCGGCAACCGGAAGGCGATCCGCGTTCCCTTGCCGACCGTACTGTTGACCGAGATCTCACCTTTGTACTTCTTCACTATACCATAGACAACCGACAAACCCAAACCTGTTCCGACATCTCCAGACTTGGTCGAGTAGAACGGGTCGAATATCCGCTGGATGCGTTGCGGCGCGATCCCCACCCCATCGTCGGAAACCGCGATCTCCACCGATTCCGATCCGGGAAGATACCGTGTGGCTATGGTGACAGTACCCGTATCGACCACCGACTGCATGGCGTTCCTCACCAGATTCAACACCACCTGCTTCAATTCATCGGTACCGATCGCCACTAGGGGACACGAGTCGTCGAAATCGGTTTGCAGCGTGATCTTGTGATCAAGTCCGATGCCATATCCGATCAAGCGGGTGATCTCCCCGATCGTCTGGTTCACCTGCGCTCCGAGCGCGGCGTTCGAATCGGTCGTGGAGAAGTCCAGCAACCCGCGCACGATTCCGGCTATCCGCTTGGTTTCCAATTCGACCAGTTGCAGCGTCTCGGCGCGTTGGGAATCGGTCTCGGAACGGATAAGGTTCTGCGTATTCGACAGGATAGAGCTGAGCGGATTGTTGATCTCATGGGCCATACCCGCGGTCATGAGGCTGATGGATGCCAGCCGTTCGGCTTGGAAAATCTTCTGCTCGTACGCGATGCGCGCGCTGATATCCTCGATCACCACGATGCAATGGATGTCCCCTTGTCCAAACAACGGATAGAGCTTCACCTCGAAGGACTGCTCACCCACCACCCGCTTGTACTCGGTTTCCGGCGCCGTCCCGTCAGACAACACCGCGCGGATCCGGTCGACCAGCGGCGCATCGAGAATATCGACAGCAAGCGTATCCAGGGCGACGCCCGCAACCTCCTGCTCGGTGAGGGAGAAGAACTGCAGGCAGGAACGATTCACCTTCTCGACCTTCAGGTCCTTGTTCACCACCACCAGTCCTTCGGGCATGGCGTTGATGATGCTCTCGTTGTACCCCTTGAGCTGCATGATCTGTTGCAGGTACTCCTCCCGGGTCTGCTTGTCCAGGGCAAGCTGCTCGGTCATCTCGTTGAACCCGTCGAGCAACTCGCCGATCTCACCGTGGTGTTGCGATGGGATCGAAACCCGATACTCACCCTCCTTGATCTTCTGCATGGCCTGCACGACCCGGTGGATCGGGGAGCTCAGATGCTTGGAGAAAATCAGGCTGAGCAGGATCGTGACCAGGGCGGCGACCAATGCGATGGTCAGGATCGCCCTGTTGACCAACACGACCTGCCGGTCGTAGTCGGCGAGGGAAAGGAATACCACCAGTGTGAGCATCTCGCTCTGGTCCCCTACGGCCACCGAACCCGAATGTTGGATTATGGCACGATAGTTGTGCCCGTCGACCTCGACATGTTTGACCGACGTATAGGCCTGCTCCGCTTCACCATTGAGCAAGGGCATCGGGACAGCATCGACCGCTATGGTGCCTTCCAGGGCTCCAGAATCGCTGCCGACCACCACTTGTATGCGTTGGTTCGAACTGAGACGCTGCAGCAGGGGACGATCGATCATCTTGACCAGGAACACGTCCACCGCGGTACCGTCCGCCTCCGAACCCAAGCGCACCACAGCCGTAAAGTAGAGGGTATTGTGCAACTTGATGATCTCGATATAAGGGTGGGCCTTGCGGTTCCTGAAGGCTTCGGTATCGAGGAACGGCCGCTCGGTCGATTCGATGGGCACCAGCAGCTGCCTGCCATCCGATTCGTGGCGCAACACCGCATAGTCCACCCCCGAACGCGAGGCCGCTTGGCGGACAGCCATCACCAGGTCGCTGTCGAACGTATCGGTCGGCCCACGACCGGGCGACGGGTTCTCCTCGGCAAGCAGGTTGATATGGCGCCACAACAGCAGTTTCCAATGGTTGAAATTGTCGTAGACCGCCGAAGCCTCCCGCGCCAATTCACGCGAGGCGTCGAACGATTGGTTGGTGTTGATGGCACGGGTGATGAAGACTGTGGTCGAAACCGACAAGAGGATGATGATGGTGATGAAGAGAAGGAGTGTCTTCTGAAAAAGCCTCATGCCGCGTATTCACCTTTTTTTACCGTATTGGTGTCACCGTTTCACCGTCTCCGACCCTACGATAAGACCGACGATTTCATCGGCCGTAGTCTCCGAGACCAATCGGGTCGCGACATTCTGACCCCGGCGCATCACCATGATCCTATCGGCAACCTCGAATACATCATACATCTGGTGACTGATAATGATAATCCCAATTCCTTGCGTCTTAAGCGATTTCACCAGATCGAGCACCTTCTTCTGCTCGGCAATGCCCAACGCGGCCGTCGGTTCGTCCATGATCAGGACCTTCGCCTGCCAATAGATCGAACGCGATATCGCCACGGCCTGGCGCTGCCCTCCGCTCAATGTCCGGATAGTATTCTTCAACGATGGGATCTCGATCTCCAGGCGGTCGAGCACACTTTTCGATTCCTTCAGCATATACTCGTGGTCGAGCACGTTGAACACCCCCATCGACCGTTTCGTCTTTTCCCGTCCCAAAAAGATATTGGACGAGACGTTGAGGTTCTCGGCGAGGGCCAGATCCTGGTAGATGGTCTCGATACCGTTCGCCAAGGCATCCATGGGGGACTCGAGCCGCATCGGTTTGCCGTCGAGCAGGATGGTCCCCTCGTCGGGCTTGTGTACGCCGCTGATCATCTTTATGAGCGTCGATTTGCCTGCTCCGTTGTCACCGAGGATAGCGACGACCTCACCCGCATTGACTCCCATGCTCACATTGTCCACCGCGGTCAATCCGCCGAAGCGCTTGGTGATGCCCCTGGTCTCTATGATGTACCCCATACTATCCTCCTGCTCCTAACGTTTGAAATCGGGGAAGAACCGTTCGATGACGACGGTGAAGATCAGGATCACACCGACCAGAATATATTTGTCGAAGGTCGGGGTTCCCCGCATCCGCAGTCCTGTCTCCAAGGTGGCGATCACCAGGCATCCCACGATCGTCCGCCACACGGTACCCGAACCGCCGAACATGCTTGCTCCGCCGATCACCACCGCCGCAATCGCATCGAGCAATGAAGCTGCTCCCGCATCGGCCTTTCCCGTGATGTATTTCATGACATAGATGATGCCGGCCAGAGAGGCGAAGAACGACGAGATCATGTAGACGGTGACGATGTGCTTCTTCACATCGATCCCTGCCCTGCTCGCCGCATCGATATTCCCCCCGATCGCATAGATATGCTGGCCGAACCGGGTCTTGGTGAGGATGAACGCGAATATGGCGATGAAGACAAGGGCGAAGACAACCGCGTTCGGTATGATCTCGATCACCCTCACTCCCCGCGCGACATCGGGTCGTTGCAGCAACGAGATTCCCGATCCCGGCACTATATAAAGGAAATGCCCATTGCCGATGGTTCCTGCCAACGGGGGCAGGTTCTTTGCCGGGATGCCCTGCATGAGCAGTTCGGAGACCCCTTGGCAGACACCCAGCATCGAGAAGGTCGCTATGAACGGCGGCACACGCAACTTTGCCACCAGCACCCCGTTCACGAATCCGGGAATCAGGCCGATGCACAGTGTGATGACGATGCTTGTGACTATCGCTCCCAACGGGGAGAGGCCCCTGGAGGCGAAGACGACCATGAGTTTGGATGAGATGACGGTAGCGAAGCCCAGCACATAGCCGACCGACAGGTCGATGCCGCCGGTTATGATCACAAACAGCTCGGCGGTTGCCAGCAGGAAGACTTCCGTCCCATAGAAGAGGATCATCTGGACGATGTGCAGGCTCGCGAACCCGCGGGTCAGGATTGCGAAGTAACCGAATTCCAATACCAGGAAAACCAGTACCCAGTTCCGGCCGATCGTACCCAGTGCGTTTCGTTTGCGTTGTGCGACGAGTGTATTCATTGGCATCTCCGTCTAGAATAGGTCGGGAAACAATTGGTCGATGATGACGGCGAACGTCAACAGCACGCCGACCGCTATGTACCGTACGAACGGTTGGACGCCCGAGATTGCCAGCCCGTTCTTCAGGACCGCCAGCACCAGCACGCCCACCATGGATCCGACAATCCTTCCCTTGCCTCCCAGCAGGCTGGCCCCGCCGATGACCACCGCGGCCACGGCAAACAGTTCGTACATCGAGCTGAAGGTGGTGTAGTTGCCGATTCCGGTCTGGAAGACATTGAATACACCGGCCAGTCCGGCAAGGAAGGCCGAGAGCATATATATCTTTATCAGATGCCGGTCGACATCGATTCCGGCTCTTATTGCGGCATCGATGTTCCCGCCGATGGCGTAGGTGTGCTGGCCGAACCTGCTCTTGTGCAGGATATACCAGAATACGAGCACGACCGCGGCGATGAGGATGAAGGAGAACGGAACGAGCCGTATCAGCTCCCGCACCCGCTCGTCCGGAATATAATCGGGCTTCCTGAACAGGGTGAACGACTGCCCCTTGTGTATGTAGAACAGGTAGCCGTTACCCAATCGGGGGAGCACCGATGGCAACCCTGCGATAGGTAGGAACCCGTCGCACAGGTGCAGTGTGATGCCGTTGCAAATGCCCCACATGCCCAATGTCGCTATGAAGGGCGGCACCTTGAACCGTGCGACCAGTGTCCCGCTGATGAAACCGGGTATGAAGGCAACCAACAGTCCGGCGAGGGCTCCGAGCGCTATGAGTGCCGGTTCACCGATACCCGTCGAACCGAGTATCACCATGACCCGGGCTGCCAGGGTCGAGGAGAGTCCCATGACAAAGCCGACCGAAAGGTCGATGCCACCTGTGATGATGACAAAGGTCTCGGCAACCGCCAACAGGATCGAGATGGTTGCCAAATGGATGATATTCTGGAAATTGACGATTTCGAAAAAGCCTGGGCCGGTGAAGGCGAAGATCGCCATCATGCCCAGCAGGAAGAACAGTGCCCAATGTCGGCCCAGCAGCTTGCCGGTCCTGCTCTGGACAAATGGTGTATCGGTATCGTGTTGCACATGCGGTCTCGGCATCTCGCATCCTCCAATGGGGGTGTTTCCAATCGTAACAGGAAGACGGCTCCCCCTCCTTCCATGTCGGAAGAGCCGTCGTGTTCGAGAGAACGGTTATTGGTAGATGTATTGGGCCATGGCCGGATCGTTCACATTCTCCTTGGTGAAGAATTCGAATCCGGGAATGACTTTCTTGGGAACCTGGACCGAGTTGTCCTTCAGGTATTTTACTGCCCACTCGACGCCGAGCGTACCCATCTCACCCGGCTTCTGCGCCAAGACCAGGTCGACTTGGCCCTTCTTCAAGGCGCCGATCAGCTCTTGGGTGGCATCCCATGATGCGATTTTGATGGCACCGGTGAGACCGGCATTCACGACTGCCTGGTAGGAACCCTGCGCACTGTAGACGTTTGTACCGAAGATTCCCACGATATCCTTATCCTTCTGCAATGCCGCAAGTGTCTGTTCCTGTGCGACTTGTTGGACATCGAGGCACCATTCGACTCCGACCAGCTCCATCTCCGGGAATTGGGCGACGCCTTCGGTGAAGCCCTTCACGCGGTCGGCTACCGACGATGCGTCCGGGTTGGTCGCTTCGCAGAACACCTTGCCCTTCTTTCCGAGCATCTCGGCCAATTTCTCGGCCATCATCTTGCCACCGAGCCGGTTGTCCGATCCGATGTATGCGAGGGGGAAGTTGAAGTCGCTGGGTTTCGAATAATCCCCGTCACCCAGGAACGTGTCGACGGTGATGATCTCCATGCCCTTGTCGTAGAGTTTCTTCAGCGGTGCGATCAAGGCATCGTTGGAGGTCGGTGCGATCAGGATAGCGTCGAAGTCCTGCTTGGCAGCGGTCGCTTCGAGAATAGGCACCTGGGCTTCCGGTCCCCAGGATTTGGGATACTCGGCCACGACGACTTCCACACCGAGTTCGGCGGCTTTGGCACGCACGCCCTTTTCCATGGTGTAGTAGAACGGATCCGCTACGCCCGGCATGAACAGGATGGAAATCTTGCCGTCATCGGCGGCTTCCTTCGCTCCGGCGGCGAACAGCATCGATGCGCTGCCGAACAGGGTCAGCACAACCAATAGTACGATGATACTCTTTTTCATGACATGCTCCTTTTTGTGATGAGAACGGAAACAGGTTGACAACCGTCCATCACCATGCACAAAGCGTGCCAATTGCCAGCGTAGCATGGATTCCTGCTTTACGCGGAAAATTTTGCCGCTTGCATGGGGGTTTTCCGTTCATGGGAGAGGGAAAGTGGGTAGTCGGGTACCCACGTGGTGGGTAGGTACCTGGTACGCGTTTACGTTTTTGTATACAAATTCGAGTTCTCGGGCAATTATTCCACGCCCAAAGCATATTGAAGGGGTATGCCATTTCGTTTTTGTATACAAAATTGAAAAATGGTACCAGGTACGTGCCTAGGCAAGTTCCTTGACCATCGCCAGGTGCGAGGAGAGCAACTTCTTGGCCTGGTCGGTATTGCCTTTGGCCAGTTCCTGGTAGATGCGTTCGTGGTCATGCAGCAGCTGTGCGGCATCCTCCTGTTTTTCGAGCACAACCGAACGACCACCGCGAACCGCGTGCTCGAAGAGCGAAACGACCAACTCCAACACCTTCTGGAGGATGAAGCTGTTCGATGCGAGCAACAACGAACGGTGGAACTGGATGTCGGCAAGCGCCCCCGCCTCGACATCGTTGTCCTGCAAAGCCCGGCGCATCTCCCCGATCGCACGGCCCATCGGTTCCAACGCCTCGGCCGACAAGGGATTGGGCAATAGTTCGATCGCACGGAGCTCGATCAACTCGCGGAACTCCAGGAGCTCGAGGTCGAACCGGTCCCGGGAAAACATGAGCGGGGCGACGACCGAGATGAACGGCCCCAACTCCATCTCCTTCAGATACGCGCCGCCACCGGGTTGGATATCGATCAAGCCGATGATCTCCAGCACCCGCAATGCTTCGCGCACCGATGGACGGGAAACCTTGAACGATTCGGCGAGTTCGCGTTCGGAGGGGATCTTGTCACCGGGTTTGAGGACACCGGTACTCACCAGATGCACGAACTGCTCGAGGATATATTGGTATATCTTGCGGGTGGCAATGGGCTTGAAACTGGGATTCGACTTATGCTCTTCCATTGCGGAAATTGTAGCAGAGGGAAACGAGAAAGACAACAACCTGGCATACTTTTCAAACTATAGTAACTGGTATTACCAGTTGACAGGTTGCCAATCGTCCCGTACAGTGGAAACCGGTATGTGATGCATGTACCGGATATTTGGAGGTGCCCATGACGATCGTCGTGCTGATCAAGCAAGTTCCCCTGACATCCGAAGTGGCGTTGGACCCGAAAACCGGCGTCATACAACGCGAATCGGGGGAAACGAAGATGAACCCCTACGACCTGTACGCGCTGGAGACAGCCCTGCGGATTTCCCAGGCCCACGATGGAAAGACCATTGCCTTGACCATGGGACCCCCACAAGCCGAAGCGGTTGTCCGCGAAGCCTTCGCCATGGGATTCGACGAGGGATACCTGCTCACCGACCGCGCATTCGCCGGTTCCGACGTGTTGGCCACCTCCCATGCCCTCTCCCAAGCCATACGGACACTCGGACAGGTGGACCTGATCATCACCGGCAAGCAGACGACCGACGGGGATACCGGCCAGGTCGGAGCGGAAGTCAGCGAATTCCTCGGTATCCCCTGTGTAGCGGCAGTACAGCAATTGCTTGAAATTTCCGAAACATCGGTAACGGCGACGAGCGACACGGGCACCACGCTGATGACCGTCCGTGTCGAACTACCCGCATTGATCGCGGTGGACAAGGACATCCACCAACCCCGGCTCCCTTCCTATGTGCGCATGAAGCAGACGGAGAAACGACAGGTGCGGCGCATCGCCCTGGCCGACCTTCCCGACACGGACCCGACCCATTACGGCCTTGAGGGTTCACCCACCCAAGTCGTCAAGATATTCCCACCCGAAAGCAACACCGATTTCGAATTGTGGACCGGCAGGGACATTCCCGAACGACTCCACCGATATCTCCAGAAAGAAAAGTTCCTGCAGGAGTTGGCGTGATGAAAACCCTAGTGGTACACAACGAATTGATAACCGATCCGGCCGGCATGACCACGTTGTGCCCGTTCGGAGCCATCGTGGAGAACGGTGGCGACGTACAGATCACCTCGGGCTGCCGCATGTGCCTGTTGTGCGTGAAAAAAGGTCCGCGCGGTGTGTTCGAGCTGCAGGAAACCGCCGGCAACCATGAACTCATCGACAAGAGCCGATGGAAAGGCATTCTGGTATACGTCGAGCAACACGGGAACCATATACATCCGGTATCGCTGGAGATGGTCGGCAAGGCGCACGAACTTGGCGCCAAATGCGGACAACCGGTCTTCGCTATGGTTGCGGGTGATGCCTTGACGATGGTCACCGGTGAACTGCTTTCCTACGGCATCGACAGGATTCTTGCCTACGAGGATCCTGCGTTCGCCGATTTCAGGATCGAGCCCTACACCGCAGCACTTGAGGATGCGATCGGCCACCTGCATCCGGCGGTGGTGCTGGTGGGAGGAACGAACAACGGCAGGACATTGGCTCCCCGTACCGCAGCCCGCGTGCACACGGGGCTCACCGCCGACTGCACGGTTCTCGATATCCAGCAGCAGGCCGATCTGGACCAGATACGACCGGCGTTCGGGGGAAATATCATGGCCCATATCCGCACCCCGAACCATCGCCCCCAGTTCGCCACCGTACGCTACAAGATATTCGACACCGCCTGCAAGAGCGACAAGCGGGGTACTGTCGAATCGCGTACGCTGCCTCCCCACAAGCTGGTCAGCGCGATCCATGTCCTATCCCAGAGTCCCAAGGGTGCCGGAGTCTTCATCGAGGACGCGCAGGTGATCGTAGCCATTGGGAAAGGCATCGGCAAGGCATCGGCCATCGGCCTTTTCGAACGGCTCGCCGACGCATTGGGTGGGCAGGTCGCATGCACCCGCCCCCTGGTCGAGAACGGATGGATGGACCCGCGCAAGCAGATCGGATTGTCGGGCAGGACGGTCAAACCCAAGCTGATCATCACCTGCGGGGTCTCCGGCTCCGTGCAATTCTCGGCCGGCATGAAAAGCTCGGACCGCATCATAGCCATCAACACCGATGTGGATGCCCCAATCTTCAAGACTGCCCATATCGGTATAGTCGGAGATGTGTTCGACATTGTCCCCGCGCTCTTGGAGCGGATAGCATCCGACGGCCAGATTGTCGCCGCCAGCGCCAACGCATCACCCGAAGGGAGATCCTGACATGCCAGATACATCTGTTACAACACATACCGGAAACCTATCGTTGCGCCCGTTGGAAAGCCATGACATCGAGCATCTGCGTAGCTTGGTCTCCGACCCCAAGCGTATCACCGTCGGCCACGCCATCCATGAGGATTACTCCCATGACGAGCTGCACACCCTGGTACATGCTCCCGAGGTGCTCATCGAAGCGGTCTCCACTGCGGAAGTCTCTGCGATCATGCGGTACGCGTCGTCCGAAGGGATTGCGGTGACTGCCCGAGGCCAAGGCACCGGGCTTGTCGGAGGGGCTGTTTCGCTGCATGGGGGCATCATGGTGTCCCTGCAGAAGATGAACAGGTTCCTCGAACTCGACGTGGAGAACATGCTCCTTACTGTCGAGCCGGGGGTGCTGCTCATGGAAATCGCCGAATACCTTGCCCCTACCGGTTTGTTCTATCCGCCCGATCCGGGGGAAAAGAGCGCGACGATCGGGGGGAATATCAGCACCAATGCCGGCGGAATGCGTGCGGTGAAATATGGGGTGACCCGTGACTATGTGCGCTCGCTCGAGGTGGTGTTGGCCTCCGGGGAGGTGATCGAGGTCGGGGGCAAGGTCGCCAAGAACTCGTCGGGCTACAGCATCAAGGACCTGATGATCGGGTCCGAGGGAACGCTGGGTATCATCACCAAGGCGACGTTGAAGCTCATCGGCCAACCCAAGGTGACCGTGTCGCTGCTCATTCCGTTCGCGGATCTGGGTACGGCGATCGGGACCGTTCCGGCGATCCTGAAGGTGCGTCAGGTTCCAACAGCGGTCGAGTTCATGCAGCGCGAGGTTATCGAGGCGGCTTCCGAATACCTGGGGAGACCGTTTCCCGACAATTCGGCCGATGCCTACCTGCTGGTTTCCTGCGACGGGCCGACGCGAAGGATTGTCGACGAGTCGGTGGAAGAGATTGCCCAGGTCGCGCTGTCCCACGGAGCTGTCGATGCGTTCCTGGCCGATACCCCCGAGCGCCAGTTGTCGGTGTGGAGTACCCGCGGCACATTCCTCGAGGCGATCAAGGCTTCCACTTCCATGATCGACGAATGCGATGTCGTGGTGCCGCGCAACGAGGTTGCCTCCTTCATAGCGTTCAGCTACGAGCTGCAAGCCAAGCATGGATTGCGCATGATGAGTTTCGGCCATGCCGGAGATGGAAACCTCCATATCTATGCGTTGCGCGACGATTTGGACGAGGCCACATGGACCACCCGGGTCGAGGCGGTGTTCGCGACTATGTACGACCGGGCGCATGCGGTCGGCGGCAAGGTGTCGGGCGAGCATGGCATAGGGTTTGCGAAAATGCGGTATCTGGCATCATCGGAGCAAGAGCCGACGATCCGCCTCATGCAGGCGATCAAACGGGCATTCGATCCGCAGGGGATATTGAATCCGGGGAAAATCGTATAGTGCCATAGCAAGTACCAGGTACGCGTTTACGTTTTTGTATACAAAATTTAAAAATGGTACCAGGTACCTATCTTGGCAAGTTCCAGATCGTGCTGGTGAACCAGGCGTGCAGGTTGTTGTTGGTCGCGATAATATCGCCCGTCCACCCTTCGGTGTGTCGTTCGATCGGAGCCACCCGACCGCCGGCTTCCTTGAGGATCACGGTGCCGGCTGCAATATCGTGGTATTTCAATCCGAATTCGATGAAAGCCTCTGCCCTACCCGCGGCCACCAGGCACATATGGAGTGCAGCCGATCCGTAGTCGCGCAGTTCTCCGACCAAGGGGCAAATGTATTCATACAGGGTGAAATACTGGGGCATGCGAACCGGAAACCGCATGGGAGGGGAGACGATCGCCACGGCATCACCCGGAACCGACTCTTCCGAACAATGGATGGCCATGCCCTGGCAGAAGGCCCCACCCCCCTGGAATGCATGGAACAGCTCCTGGATTTCAGGGACGTACACGACGCCCAACACCGGCTTGTGGGACTCTTCCTCGTAGGCGATGCTGATGGTATATCCAAACAATCCATGGATATAGTTGGTGGTTCCGTCTATGGGATCGATCACCCAGGTTCCGCCATCGCCGTACTGTTCATAGCCGGTTTCCTCGCCAATGAAGTTGTCCTGGGGGAACCGCTCGTGCAGGTATGATTTGACCAGGTGCTCCGACGCGAGGTCCATGGCGGTGACAAAATCACTTTTCCCCTTGGATTCCGTTCGCAATCCGTCGCTTGGGCCATCGGCCAACAATGATCCTGCGAGACGTGCGGCTTCGATTGCGGCTTGCAAACGGTGCTCGATTCTCCTGTTGTCCATACCAGTTGTCTCCTTCTCGTGTGGGTGTTTCTTTAAGACCGGTCGAACGCATGATACCATGTACCAGGTACGAAAATTCAATTTTGTATGCAAAATCGAAAATTGGTACCAGGTACTCTTGAAAATGGGCTGCCACGGTGTTACCCGCGACAGCCCAAAGTTGCTGTGTATCGTCAACCGGTTATTTGATAGCCTGGATCGCGTCCACCAATCCCGACGACCATTTGCCGGAAGCCTCAAGTTTCTTGACCGCATCGATCGCTTGGGAACGCAATGCCTCGCGATCCGCGAACGAGCTGTTGTAGATCGCTCCCTCGGACACCATCTGATCGATCAGGCTCTGCTCCGAAGCCTTCGACTGCTCGAAGGACCACACATTGGTAGCATCCAGGGCTTCCTGGATACCTTTGCGCTGGGCATCGCTCAATCCCTGCCAGAACGGCTCGTTCACATACCAGGCGTTTGCCGCGTACATGTCTTCGGTGCGGGTGATATAAGGGGCGGCAAGGTGCCATTTGTTGGCGATCACGTCGGCCACCGGACCATGGGCGGCTTCGACCAACTTGGTCTTGAGCGCCAGGAAAATCTCGTTCCACGCGACAGTGGTCGGGCTGGCCCCGTAGGCCTCGTACGATTTTACGAACATCTCGAGTCCAGGGGCGCGCACCTTCAACCCCTTGAAGTCCTGCACGGTTGTGAGTGGTTTGACCGAGAAAAACATACGGGAAGCCATCGGCACCGGAGCGATAATCCGCATACCACTCGTTTTGGCAACCTTGTCGGCGAGATCGAGGAACACACGGCTCTTGAAATACGCGTTCATGTGGTCGACATCGCGAAACATGAAACCGAAGCTGATCGGCTGGAAATCGGGATCGTAGGGAACGATCCATGCGATGTCGTTGCCGAAGAGGTGGACACTGCCTTCGACCACCTGGTCCATGATCTGGCTGGCGGTACCGAGCACAGCGCCTTGCACATGGTTCACCTTGAGGTTCAATTCGGGTCGCTTCTCGATCTCGGCCTTGAAATATTCACCTGCGAGGTTGCGCAATGAACCGATGGCATCGCCCGTGGCCAACGTGATGGTCTTGGCCTGCTGCTGTTCGGCTGAAGCGGCGGCGAACACCATGCCCGTCACCAAGACGAACATCAACACTACTACAGAAATCCTTTTCATATATTCCTCCTTGAAAAGATGCATATGCATAACGGGATCAAGCCCCGAAGAGACGCGGAACGAACGTTGTGATCGACGGCACAAAGGTAATCAACAGCAAGAACACCAGGTAAGGAAAATAGAACGGTGCGACCGCCCGGAACATTTGGGCCAGGGTGAGCTTCGTCTGGTTCATCATGACGAACAGCAGCGAACCGAAGGGTGGAGTAAGCGTACCCATGAGCAGGTTGATCAGCAGCACCATGGCAAAGTGGATCGAGTCGATACCGTAGCTCGCTGCTATGGGGAACATGATCGGAGCCGCGATCAATACGACCACCGTGGTTTCCATCAACATGCCCGCTATGAGGAGCACCACGTTGGCCAGCAACAGGAATACTATCGGGCTGGTGGTGAGATCCATCATGAAAGCCTGCAACTGCATCCCCACATTGCCCACACCCATGAGCCAGGTGAAGGGATTGGCGACCAGAAGCAGCATTCCGAGGATACCGGTGGTCTTGGCTGACTCCTTGGCACAATCGAAGAAGGAATGCCAGGTCAAATCCTTGTAGACGAATCCGAGGATGATGGCGAACAGGCAGGTCAACGCACCCAATTCGGTCGGTGTGGCCACACCGGTGACCAATCCGACAATCAGGAAGATCGGAACGGCCAGCGCCGGTGCCGCCTTGACGAAATTCGACAATCTGACGGACAGGGGTTCCTTGGGCAATACCGAGACGTTCACCCTGCCCGTACGCACCATGATATAGATGGTCACCATGAGGAATCCACCCAACATGAGCCCAGGGACAAAACCTGCGAGGAACAACTTGTCGAGCGCTATGTTGGCCAGAACCGCAATGATCACCATTTGTCCGCTCGGTGGGATGATCGGACCGATCGTTGCGGATGCGGCGGTGATGGCAGCCGAGAACGGCACCGGATACCCGTGGCGCTGCATCTCCTCCATCTCGATCTTTCCCAAACCCGCGGCATCGGCCATGGCAACACCCGACATGCCCGCGAACACGATGCTGGACAACACGTTCACATGCCCCAGTCCCCCGGGAATATGCCCGACCGCACTGTTGGCGAAACCGAATATCCGCTTGGCTATGCCGCTGCCACCCAACAGGTTGCCGGCAAAGACGAACAATGGAAGAGCCAACAACGGGAAGCTGTCGAGTCCGGGTCCGAGCCGTCCGGCCACCACCGTGATGGGGAAGACATCGCCGACAATCAGGTACACGACCGTTCCGAAGATGAACGAGAAGGCAACCGGAACCTCGAGGAACACCGCGACAAAGATGAATACGATCATCCAGGCAAAATTCATACGGAGACCCCCTTTCCATCGGTGCGCTTCTTCAGGAATCCACGCAACTCCAACACATAGTCATCGGGAATCGCCTTGCCAAGCAGCGAACGGACCTCGTAATAGATGTAATACACCTCGGTGACGAGCATGAGCACCACGGCGAACAGCAGCGGCGACGAGTAGTAGTGCCCTTTGGCGATATTTATCGGCATCGACGATGTATGGGTCTTGTTCTGGATGGCGATCGATGCCGGCAGGTTCATGGCCAGGTAGACCAGGACACCGAGGATCACCAGGGAAACCAGAAGCTGCAGGGCAATCTTCCATCTGCCCGAGACGAATTGGCTGAAGGTGGTGATCGTCACATGCGTCTTGGTCATGGAGGCGGCACTTCCACCCAACATGGTTATCCAAATGAAGACTAGGATAACGAATTCCTGGACCCAGATGATCGAGTTGTTGAAGACATACCGCATCACCACCTCGAGCACCATGATCACAACCATCGTGATGATGAGGAAGGCACCGATGAGGATTTCCACCCGCATGATCTCCTCCAGCATCCGTTTTATCAATCTCATGTCATTCTCCCAACTGTTGCATCGACAGCATCAGACTGTCGGGATGATAACGCACGAGACGCCGAATGTCTGTGCGATATAGGCGATTTCCTTGGCATGGTGCCCGATACCCAAGGCGAAATGATGCGTCGGCCCTTCGGCCATCCACCGGCGGAGGAACTGCTTGAGGTCGGGCTTGAACAGTCCATGGGTGTTGGTGTTCCCGGTGGGAGGGATCGCTCCCGCCACCGACTCGCCTTCCGCCACAATGAATTTCAGCTCCCCCTTGATGTCCACTGTGATAGCCAGCATGGTGATCGGACCTTCCTGGATCTTGAACTCCACACCGGCGCCGTTTCCCGGCTTGCCGTGGTATTTGCTCAATGAACGGAGCACGGGCTTGCGCTCGGCTATGTTTATGTGATGCGGTCCGTCGTGTCCGACGAGGATCGAGTTTTGCTTGAAGTCCATGGGATGGAACTCCGCGAAGCTTCCACCGATTTCCAGGCGGTCCATGATAAGCATCGCCATGAGGGTCTTCAAGTCATACTCGCCGCACATGGGGAATCCGGCCGAGGTCAACAGGGAATTGCCGACGATGAAGTTTGTCACCATCTTGCGCATTTCCGACCCCTCCTGGGCTTCGTAGTAGTAGGCCAATCCGGTGAGCTTGCGTTCATCGATCATCGACTCCAACGACACCGCCACCTTGGCCGCGAGTTCGAGGTCCTCCTCACGCAGCATGAAGGTGATAGCGTCGGAGGTTGGATCGGGTGTATCGAAGAAGGAGCGGATGCGTCCTTTCATGGCATCGATCGCATCGGGTGGTGTCTTGACGTAGTGCTTCATGACATCGTCGGGTTCCACAGGAACCACATGGCAACCGAAGGTCCGGGTAATGAGCGCCGGATCGACATGCATATCGTACATGGTTTCGAGGACATGGCCCATCAATCCGATACGTGCGTTCCTCAGGTCATGGATGACGTGGGCGATACGGCACCAGGAGGCGATTTCCCCATCGGCCTCGGCATCGCCTTCCAATGTGCCGATAATCACCGGTGGTGGATTCTTACCCATGCGCACGGCGACGGAACAGAATTCGGGTACGCTGCAGATGTCGTCGTTGCACAATTGTATGAACGTAGTCCCGTTGGCATAGTCCATGGCTTGAAGCGGCTGCAATGCGACCAGCACCATGGGAATCTGCAACGCCTTGACCAACGGGGCGAAAGTCTCCGAAGTTGCATAGGTGAGCATATCGATGAACAGCATATCCAAGTCTGCCCCTTGGATCCTGCGTACGACCGAATAGGCCTTTTCCGATGTGTCGACCATGCCGAAATCGTGGATGGTTACTGCGTGGGTCTCGAGCTTCTCCTGCAATACCTGCTGCTTCTCATGCATGACCTGCAGCAATCCGTCGAACTGGTGCCAATAGGTCGCATGGCCTACGCCCAAAAGTCCCACGTTCGCTGTCAGTTCCTTTCTCCGGTTGATACGCATCGATAATCCTCCACATGTCCAGGGAACATACAGTGTGACACCCCGCCCATCCGGGCAGTCAAGGAGGCAACGCCTCCCGGGTCCATTGCTCGCCCTCGAGTGTCGACACCTGTTATTATCAAGGTCGCCAATCGATAAGTCAAACAATATTGCTACAATAATTTTGCATAATTTTTGCAAATATCTTTTAATAATTTTTTATTTTATTTAAATTTATGTATTTTACTTATTTATATAATTTCTTTAAACTTTCACTTTACGAACACCTGTGTAGCGTGCTACGATCGCACCATGGATGAAATGAATCAGCGACAGTCGGCTCTTTTGAAGCGCATTGCGGGAAAACCCCACAGCACCATGGCGGAACTGTCGAAGCAGTTCAAGTTGAGCCGAGAGACCATACGGAAGGAATTGCTGCCGTTGGAGGAAGCAGGCCTGGTGATGCGGGAACGCGGCAAGATCCGCTATATCGATTCGGCGGACAACGCATCGCGGTTGGAATCATCCGGCATCCTTTCCAAGGAACAACGTCGGCAACGCATCATCCAGCTGCTTGGACAGGACAAGGAGATGCGTGTAACCACCTTGGCAAACAAATTGCGCGTATCCGCGATTACAGTCCGCAACGATCTGACTGCCCTCGAGCTAGAAGGAGCGGTGATCCGCAAACACGGCTCGGTCGCACTGTTCGAATCGTCGCTCGAGCTGCCGCCTACCGATACGAATGGCGAATTCCCATCGCGCATCAAGATCCTCGGCCACCACACGGTGATGCACATCAATCCGGGCGAGACCATCTTCCTCGACGGCGGGGAAGTATCCCGGTTCGTCGCATCCACACTCCCTCCCTATTCCAACATCCCCATAGTCACCAACAGCCTGGAAACGCTCGATGTCCTGCATGCACGCCACTATGCCTATCCGGTGTCCGTCCCCGGTACATTCGTTGCGGTGAACGATGCCCGGATCCAGCTGGAAACCGGTGCGGTCTTGCCCGATTCCATGCATATCGACAAGGCGTTCATATGTTGCAGCTCCTATGCGGCCCACACCTATTTTGTCGGGGAACATGAGGACCTGTGGACGCTCGAGGCCATATGCAGGCGGGCGAACAAGGTGTATATCATCCTCGATTCCAAATACCTGGATGTGCAGGGCACCAAGATATTCGACCACCGTCAATTCCAATCCAAGATCCAGGAGGTCCTGATAGATGATGGGATCGGCAGCTTCCGCTCTAGCATCCTCTTCTCCCGGCAGGATCCGCTGGTGATCTGCGGATACGACTTCACCTACCGCAATGTCAGCAAGCAACAGCACCGCATCGGGTTCCTTGTCAACAAGGACCGCAACTATTTCGTCCAGGCAGTGCACAACAGTCTGTTGGAGGCCACATCGATCAGCAAATCGATCTCGCTGGTGATCCGGGAATGCGACGGCGACTATGCCTCGACCGTGGGCAACCTGAATATCCTGCTCGATGAAAAGGTCGACCTGGTGATCGACTACAGCCTTTGCACTGAGTCGCTCATGTATGTGGGCGAACGGTGCCTTTCGCGTGGTGTACGACTCATCTCGGTCGACTATGTCGCACCGGGTGCAATCTATTTCGGAGCCGACAATGCACTTGCTGGCAAGATCGCCGGAGAGCGGGCGGCCACCTACATCAAGGACCATTGGGGCGGAAAATTGAACCGGTTGGTGGTGTTGGGGAAATACGGACACGAACCGGTCACCAAATTGCGGATATCGAGCGCATTGGAACATATCGAACGGCAGATACAGGTGGACAAGCATGCGGTCCACTCCATCGAGTGGGGAAATCCGGAGGTGAATCCCACCCAGGAACTGGTGCGCCTGCTCAAGGAGATTCCCCAGGACGAGAGCATGCTGATCATGGCCTTCAATCTCCGGCACCTGCTCGCCTCCCATGCGCTCATCGTACAATACCGCAACTGCGAGAATACCATTATCGTCGGACACAACCACACCAAGCAGCTCGAGGAGCTCATGAAGGTAGGCCAGTCCCCTATCATCGGCTGTGTCCACTATAATCCCGAATCCTACGGTGAACAAATTATTGACCTTGCCATGCGAATGCTGGAGAATGTGGAGGTCAGTCCACGCAACTACACCAAGTTGACATGGGTAGCAAACTAAGTACTAGGTACGAAAAATCGATTTTGTATACAAAAATGAAAATTGGTGCCAGGTACCACCGGAGGTCCTATGAAGGATGTATCATGCGCATATTGCACCCCACCCGACGGCAAGGCCGATGTCTTGGCTTTTGTCGGCTCGCTTGAATTTTCCGACCTGTACGTTTTCAAGGACCAGTTCCACCGTGGTCGGTGTGTATTGGCTACCCGCGGCCATTATGAGGAGTTGCATGAACTCGAGCCCGCGGTCTACGCCGGCTATATGGCGGAGATCCGCACGGTGGCGGCGGCGGTTGCGGAGATTTTCCATCCGGACAAGATCAACTATGCCCTGTATGGCGATACGGTCCGGCATGTGCACATGCATATCGTTCCCAAATACAAGACATCGAAGGATTGGGGAGCCCCGTTCCTACTCAACCCGGAGTCCAAGCCCTCCTCCGATTGGCAAGAGGTCGTGGAGTTGCTGCGCAAGGTGCCAGGTATAGAAAGATGAATTTGTATACAAAATCGAAAACTGGTGCCAGGTACCTCGATAGTTTCACTATCGAACACAAGAAGGCGATCGTCACCGGTGGGAGCCGCGGCTTGGGAAAAGGTGTGGTCGAGGCGTTCCTCGCCTCGGGAGCCGAGGTCGTGATCATCGCCCAAAGTGCCAAGACCGTCGATATCGCATCGGCATATGCATCCGAGGGATTCGCCTGCCACGGTGTGAGCGCCGACTTGGGTGACCGTGATGACCGCAAGAGGGGGTTCGGGGAAGCCCTCGCCCATCTCGGCGGAGATATGGATATCCTGGTCAATGCGGCGGGAATCCAACGCAGGCACAAATCGGAGGAGTTTCCCATCGACGATTGGGATGCGGTCCTGGAGATCAACCTGACCGCTACGTTCGAATTGTGCCAAATGGCCGCGCAGGTCATGCTTCCCAAAGGATATGGCAAGATCATAAACTTCGCATCGCTGCTCAGCTTCTTCGGCGGATTCACTATCCCGGCATACGCGGCAAGCAAAGGTGGCATCACCCAGCTGACCAAAGCGTTCTCCAACGAGTGGGCTTCCCGCGGGCTGAATATCAACGCAATCGCCCCCGGCTACATGCAGACGGAAATGAACACAGCCCTTTTGGCGAATCCTGTCAGATACGGGGAGATCACCGCCCGTATTCCTGCGAACCGATGGGGAACTCCGGAAGATATGGCGGGAATCGCAGTGTTCTTGGCCTCGAAGGGATCCGATTACATCAATGGTGTCACCATTCCTGTCGATGGCGGCTATGCCGGTCGGTAAACCCGTACCTGGTACCAAAACGCAATTTTGTATACAAAAACGGAAACTGGGGCTCTTCCGCAAAACGTGTGGTCAAGTGGTGAAAGCAGGGGCGTGTGAGCGGAGGGGACGGGAGGAGGACCGCGGTTGCAAAAAGGGACGGAATTCCATTATGTTTGAGTTACCACACTACAAAGATAAGGAAACCGTCCCATGCAATTGCACCTCCAAACTATCAGTATTGCCCTTCCTTGTAAACCGTTTGTCCTGAGCG